>Ga0123355_10018933_pt1 | contig 10947 bp, 9 predicted proteins | sample TergutEmb28metaG_3_FD_89872 | JGI IMG/M metagenome (GOLD analysis project Ga0123355, IMG submission 89872) | Embiratermes neotenicus P1 segment gut microbial communities from Petit-Saut dam, French Guiana - Emb289 P1 | ecosystem: Host-associated > Arthropoda: Insects > Digestive system > Gut ...
CCTTACCGATTGTTCCCAACTTCATTTGCTCCTCCATTTCTTCGTTCTTCGCCGACCCGAAACCCTGTCGGAGGGTCACCACGCTTGTCGAAAGTCCGGCCATGGCGCTGGAGTTGGTGGCCGCGCCGTGCACCAGACACTCGGCTGACGGGGTGAGATGGCATCACATGCCCGATGTGATTGGCCGCGCGATTCCCAGCGATTCGAAGGGGCGACGCGGAGAAGACGGTCGAGGGTGCTAACCCGAGTGGGGATCTCCAAAACGCAGAATCTGATCTGATATCAGGCAACATCTCTGGGGCCGAGAGCGCCGCCCAGCAAACCGGGTCGAGCTTGAGCCCGGGCGACCTGGGCGCCGGCGCGGGCGGCGATCGCGTGCTCGGCTGCTTCGCGCGGCCGGTCAGTTGTACCGGTGAGGTGCGGGGCGATGTATCGGGCGAGCAGTTCCATACTCCGGTCGGTGGCCGCCCAACTGGCCCAGTCCGAGACGTAGACGAGCAGCGTGCCGAATCCGCCGGTGCGCTCCTGCAGGGCCTTCAGGCCTTCGACCACGTCGTCGACCGAGCCGACCAGGACGCTGCCGGCCTCGGTCTGCACCTCAAGTAGCTGAGAACGCGGCGTGCCCGAGTTCTGCATACCGATCCCGCCGACCCGGCCGAAGAATTCGAACACCCACCGGTCGAAACCCTCGCGCACGTCCTCGAAGGCTTCCTTGCGGGTGGCCGCGACATGCACCGGCAGGACGAGGCGCCAGTTGCGCCGGTCGATGGTCCGGCCGTGCTCCCGGGCGGATTCTTCGGCGTATTGCCACTGCCGGGCGAGGTCTATCTGCTCCGGGACGCCGGGGGGCGGGGGGAGAAAGGCCGGCCCGAACGAGGCGAGGCTCAGGCCATGTCGACCGGCCAGCACCGGGCTGGTCTTCGTGAAGCCGTTGCTGGCCACGGCCACCTCGATGCCGCCGGGACGGTAGCGAGGCAGTTGCAGCCTGGCGTCGTGCAGCTCGAACCAGTCCGTCTTCTCGGTGACCCGTTCCTCGCCGTTGACCAGTTCCAGCACCACGGGCAGCGCCTCGTCGAACCGGGTGCGTGCTGCCGGGATGTCGAGTCCGAGAATGGCGGCGTCGTAGGGGACGCCCGGTCCGACGCCGAGGATGTACCGGCCGCGGGTCAGGTGATCGAGGTGCACGGCGCGGGCGGACACGTGGAAGGGATGGTGCACCGCCAGCGGGACGACGCCATTCGCCAGCTTGATCTGCCCGGTGCGCGGCGCGGCGGCGGCGATCAGCGTTTCCGGCGCGCCGACCAGGCCCCACCCCAGCGATTGGTGCTCGCCGAACCATGCCTCGTCGTAGTTGAGCCGGTCGAGGGTCTCGACCAGGTCGAGTTCTCGCCGGATGGCCAGGTGCGGGTCCTGGCCTATCTCGTGGAACGTGGAGAGGAACACTCCCAAACGGCTGTGCATGTCACTCCAAGGGGACTGGCCCGATATAGGCGGGTGGATGGCGGCCGGCCGCTGCTCCCAGTGTGTGGTGGTACGAAACCGCAGGTCCAATGAATGTTTCGCAGCGGGCGATACCGCGCGCGTATCGGCCCAGCTCACTGGCGATCATGCCGACGTCGGATACCTTGAGGCTGTGGACGACCACCCGCCGCCTCCGTCAGTCTTTGACCTGCGGCTGGCATGGTGCTTCACCGTCGTAGCGGAGCATCGGCACTTCGGTCGCGCCGCCGAGGCCCTGCACACCACCCAGCCGTCTCTCACCCGGCAGATCCACCGCCTCGAACAGCAACTGGGCGCGCGCTTGCTTGATCGCACGCCAGGCGGCAACCACCTCACGCCGGCCGGAGAAGCCTTCCTGCCCCTCGCCACGGCCTTGGTGCGCTCCGCGGTTCAGGCCGCGGCGTGCACTAGGGCCGCCGCTCGGCCCAACCGGCTCACTGTCGGCTACGCACCGGGTCTCATCATCACCCCGGCCGTGCGCGAACTACGCCGACGGAACCCTGATGCCGAGTTGCAGACCCTGTACCTGGCCCCGGACGAACCTCGCTCGGCGCTGCTCGATCACCGCGTGGACGTCGCGGTCGTCCGGCGGCCGTTCCCCACCGACGGCCTCGACGTGACAGCCCTCTACGACGAGCCCCGGGTGGTGGTGTTGCCACTCGACCATCGGCTGGCCGGCAAGGAATCGGTCACGCTCGCTGATATCGCTGATGAGCCCATCCCCCGGATGCGCGGGTCGGATCCGCTCGCGGACGCCTTCTGGCGCATCGACCCCCGCCCCGATGGACGTCCGGCACCCGATGGCCCGATGACCGAACGCATCGAGGACAAGCTCGAGCTCATCGCCGCCGGACAGGCCGTGTCCATCACAGCCGCCTCTCATGTCCATGCCCTGCGCCTGGACCTCACCACGATCCCCCTCGATGGGGTCGAGCCCAGTCACGTCGTGCTCGCCACCCGCGCTCGCGACCGCAACCGCCTCGTGGCGGCCTTCCGCGCCCAAGCCCGAGCCCACCTGACCGCTCCGGCGGATGAGGATCCTGGATTGCCATGACCGGGTCCTTACCCACCTCCCAAAGGCGCCGCGCATCGTCGCTTCATGAGCAGGATCGATCAGGCCGTCGAGTGTCGATGCCTAGCGGTGCTCCGAGATGGTGGCGCCTGCGGCAGCGCCGCCGCAGGGTTACGCGGGGATGGCTGCCTGGGGCCTGCCGGACGCTCCGGGCCTCGTCGACGGGGCGGGGACTTAGGCCGGGCACTGCGATATGTAGGCGCCGAGTCACAGGGCCGGACCGCAGCGTCCTAGTTCCGACCAGGAACTTTACTCGGCGAGAGGGAGTGGACCTCGGCTGCAAGCCTCCCTTCCGACACAATCCAAGTCCACGCCCAGGTTGACTTGGAGCTTCACTTCCCGACGCCCTCGGTTCGCCGGTATGCGAGGGACAGGCCAAGGCGCTATCTTTGCGGATTTCGGGCGGGGGGAGCGGGTGAGGGCCAGATGCCGGGCGCAGCGTCGTCGCCCCTGACGGTCATTCTGTGCTGGTGCGGTTCCCGGTCTCTCCGGCCCACAGCCACTGCGTGATGTTGGTGACCGCTCGGTCCCGATGGCGCCGGTAGGTGTTGAATGACAGGTATAGACCCTCGGCAATGCGTTCCTGGGTGGTGACCGGGTGCAGGAACGTTCGATCCGTCAGGACCCTCAGGTTGGGCGGCAGCGTGGTGGCCGCCATCTCGAGCAGTTCTCGCAACGTTTCGGCGGGAGCCATCCCGTCACGATGGTTCTGCCGTACGACCCGCGAGCGCAACAGGGGGTTTTCTTTCAACAGACTCGGCGTGCGCAGGTCGCGCAGCGCGGACCGCACCGCGTCGGTGAATTGTTGCTCCGATAGCACCGTATTGCCAGCGTCCTCGACTGCCCTGGTCGGCGCGCCCGCTTGACGGGCGTGGATGATCTCCAGCCATTCGTCGACATCGGTACGGCGCCAGTCGTGGGCGAAGACCGGGAACCGCGTGCTGCCGATGGTGTATTCAGCGCCCTTGGCTGGCTCAAAGTCGAGGTGGTGCATGGTAGGTGCCCACTGTTCGGGGTCGGCGTACGCGCCCACGAATGTCCAGGCGGTGTTGTGGTGGGTCAGGATGTCGAGGGTCTGGCAGGCGGCAAACAGGGTTACCGAGGGCGACGCGAGCTGGCCGTGGTCACGGTCGAGGAAGAAACGCCAGGCTCGTACCCGTTCCCCGGTCCGGGGTGCGCCGTGTTGGTCTGCGTATCGCCACATGGCGTGTGCTCCCGGGTCCGGACCCAGGTCCGTTTCGGTCAACTCCAGGCACGCGGCGTAGCCCCGGGGCTCGCCCGACGCGGTGCGGAAGACGCGGAACGCCTCGGGGCGGCGGTCCAGCCAGTAAGCGGCCAGCTCGGCCTGCTCTTCCCCCTGCCACGCCGCGGTCATGGTGATGATCGGCCACCGGTCGCCGTCTTGTGGGGTGTCGGCGTATGCCTGCATCACCGGCGCAATTGAGCATGCCCCGTCTTTGGCCCGAGCCTGGTACAGAACGATCACGTCTGCCAGCAGCTGGATCTGCTCCCGCTCGTCCGCGGTGGCAAGGATCCGGGCTCGCGTCGCCGCGGAGACCTGACGGTCCAACTCGGCGTACCGGTCCGCGTCGCGCCAGCGCAGGTCTGCATCGAGAGCGTCACGGGCCACATCGTGCGGGTACAACCCGCTCTGGCCGTCGTCGATGAACGGCAGCGTGCGCAACCACGCGAACAACTCTCCGGTCTCGCCACCGAGCACGGCACGCAGCAGATCCTCGGTGGTGACGGGCGCGTGCGCGCACAGCTCGAGCGCGGCCCGGTGCCGCGGGGTCGGTGCCTCGTCGATGGTCTGCGCGAGCAGGGCGCCGACGACGGAGGGAACATCGCCGAGGCCGTAGGGTTCGGCGCCCTTTCCCACTGCATCGACCAGCATCGACAGCAGCAGGGGATGGCCGTGGCTGATGGCCAGCAACCGATCGTGCAGCTTCTCGGGCACCCCTTGAGTCTCCAGGTACGTTCGTCCGTCCTGGGGGGGAAGGTTCCCGAGCGGGATCTCCCGCATGAGGTCCTGCCACGCGAGATCGGTGTACCACCGTGGCCCCGGCGCCCGCCGCCCGGCCATCACCACCAGCGCGTCGCCGGGCAAGGACGGCAAATACTGCTCCCGGACCCAGTCATCGAGCGGTTCCAGCAACTCGTAGGTATCGATGAGCAGGACCTCACCTTGGGCAAGCGCGGGCAAGACGTGGGGACCGAGCCGTAGATTCCGGGCATCCACGCGAACCGGGGAACGGCCGGTGTCCGCCGCGATGTCCGCGAACCTGTCGAGCAGGGCGCTCTTGCCCACCCCGCCCGGTCCGTGTACGAACAACAGGCCGGAATCGGTCAGCACGGACCGGAAGAGCGAGATCTCACGGTTACGCCCGACAAATGAACGCTGCCGCAGGTCCCGGAGCCGTTCGCCAAGCACCGTCACTTCTCTATTTTATCCGGCCGAATCAGCTAGGTCGCCGGGTGCCCTGCCGGGCGAGCGGCCTCCTGCGCTCGGGCGGAATGGGTGCCGCCACGGGTAGGCCGAGCGCGGGAGCATCGGCCAACCGACCCGATTGGGCAGGCGATGGGCACCAGATGGGCTGTCAGCCGCCGCTCGCCTCCACCACGATCATGCCGCAGGCAACGTTGCGACGGCTTAACGGATCAATCGGGGGAGGTGCTAAATGACGCAGCTCGGCGGTACTGGCATTGATGTTTACCCGGTGGCGCTGGGGGGGACCCCGTTCGGCTGGACCAGCGACGAGGCGAATTCGCACCGGGTGCTTGACGTCTTTATCGGAGGCGGCGGTAACTTCATCGATACCTCGGATAGCTATATGGCGGGCGTGCCGGGGAATTCAGGCGGGGTGTCCGAGACCATCATCGGTGACTGGATGCGCGGCCGTAGGAACCGAGACCGAGTGATCATCGGCACCAAGGTCAGTAAGCATCCCCAGTTCAAGGGTCTGTCCCCGGCCAACGTGGCGGCAGCTGCGGACGCCTCGCTGAAGCGGCTGCAGACCGACTACATCGACGTGTACTACGCCCACTACGACGACCGGGCCACTCCGCTGGCCGAAACCGTCGGCGCCTTCGAGACGCTGCGAACCGCAGGCAAGGTACGGGCAGTGGGGTTGTCCAACTACACCGGCGCCCGGATCGCCGAGTGGCTGGACACCGCCCAAGCCAACGGATACGAGCCGCCAGCCATCCTGCAGCCGCACTACAACCTGGTGACCCGCCAGCCGTATGAGCGGGAGATCGCTCCGGTGGCCGCGAGCGCGGGGCTGGCGGTGGTGCCGTACTTCGCGCTGGCCGCCGGGTTCCTCACCGGCAAGTACCGCAAGAAATCGGAGCTGGCCGCATACCTGGCCCTGGCCCGCGGACTTCTCACCGGCAAGCACCGCACGAACAAGTACGAGTTCGGCAGGCAGATCCGCCAACAGATGGCCAGCAAGTACGCCAGCAGTGCGGGGCTTGCCGTGATCGACGCGCTCGACAGCATCGCCTCCCTGTACCAGGTGGCAATCGCCACCGTGGCGATCGCCTGGCTCCGCCGCCGCCCAAACGTGGCTGCTCCCATCACCAGCGCCCGCACGGTTGAACAGCTCCCAACGTTGCTGGCAGCAGCGACGCTGAACCTCACCGGCGAGGAGATGGCCACCCTGGACCAGATCTCCGCACGAGTCGGCTGAATGTGAGTGGCACACGGATCGGCTCGCCGGCAGCACTAGAGCCGTGGCGCCGCAGGGCAGCTGGGCCACCGCACCGATCGGTCGAGGGTTGCCCGTCTGAAGCTCAGCGACCCGCTTCGCGACATATCCCTGCTGTATCCAACCTCTTATAAAGAAACGAGGTGAGCAAATGTTTGAGCCTGAACCCTTTCCGGTGAGTATTCCCGAACACGACCTGGAGGACCTGCGGGAGCGTCTCGACCGGGTCCGGCTTCCCGAAGCGGCTACGGTTCAAGACGGCACACAAGGCATCGGCCTGGAACGTTTGCGGGGCCTGCTGGACGCCTGGCGAGGTCACGACTGGCGATCCCTGGAGAAGCGATGGAATGCGATACCGCACTACCGCGCCAATCTGGACGGCCTAAACATCGCCTTCTGGCATGTGCGCTCGCCCGAACCCGGAGCTTTCCCGTTGGTGCTGACGCACGGCTGGCCTGGCTCGGTGCTGGAGTTCGAGAATGTCATCGGGCCGCTGACCGACCCCGTCGCGCACGGAGGTTCCGCCGAGGACGCCTTCGACGTGGTTGTCCCAGCTCTGCCAGGTTTCGGTTTCAGCGAGCGACCCCAGGAACTCGGCTGGAATCCCGGCCGTACCGCACGGGCATGGGCAGACCTGATGACCGGGCTCGGCTACGAGCGATTCGGGGCGCACGGCGGCGACTGGGGGGCGTTCGTCAGCACCGAGCTGGCTCGCCTGGCGCCCGAGCGAGTTGCGGCCCTGCATCTGACCATGCCGCTCGCGTCGCCTCTTCCCGAGGACCTGGCCACGGCTGACGACGCGGAGAAACGCATGATCGCCAAACGAGACGCGTTCATGATGACCGGCCCCACCCACTCGATCGTCCAGAGTTTGGTCCCCCAGACGCTGGGCTACTCCCTGCTTGACTCTCCTGCCGGGCTCGCCGCCTGGCTGAGCGAGTGGCTGGTCGCCTTTTCGGACACGCGGCCCGAGGCCGGTGGTGGAGTCAGCGTGGCCCAGCAGGTGGACAACATCGCCCTGTACTGGTTCACCCGCACCGGCGCCTCCGCCGCCCGCTGGTACTGGGAGGCGGTGCGGTGGGCGCCCCTCAGCGCAGACTGGAATGCGCAGACGGTGACCGTACCCACAGCCTGCACGCTGTTTCCGGGCGAACCGTTCCCGGTCGCCCGGCGCTGGGCGGAACACCGCTACCTCAACCTCATCAGCTGGAAGGAGATGGAGTACGGCGGGCACTACCCAGGCTGGGAACAACCCGGCCTGCTGGTTGGTGAGCTCAGGAGTGCCTTTCGCCAGGTCCCCGGTCGCTAGAGCCGTGCTCCACCAGCCTCTCAGCCCCCTGCGCGGCGAGATACCCGCCGAGCCCGCTACCACGAGATCAACCTACAGAGGAGGCAGACAAGACACTGCCCCGCATGAGAAGCCGCACATGACCCGAAAGATCAACCACGCGGTTGAAGTCGACGCCAACCCCCGACGGTGACTCTCGATCCAACATTCCTCAACCTGGCCGAGGGAAGCCGCTATGCAGGCGGACCGTTTGGTGGCAGTCGTCGAGTGCAGTTAGCGCGGGCTGCCGCCCGCAAGCCGTCCGGTGCAAAGGAGAGAGATCAGTATGAAATTTCTTGTCGAATCGACCAACACGAAGGACGTGTCTCCGTTCATCGGGGCGGAGTTCTAGCGGATGAGCTCCGCGCAGCACGGCACGATTACGGGCGGTTGGGTGAAGGCTGATTTTTCAGGCGCGATTCTGGTGCTTGAGTGCGCGGACTTGGCCGAGGCAACCGCCGCCCTCGGCACGCTGCCGACCGTGATAACGACGCCACTACTTCGTTCTCATCGAAGTAGTGGACCCGGAATCGGTGCGTCCTTGCGTCGGTTGAGAGCTGTTGGTCTCGGATCGACCGGGCTGGGACGGCAGAGCTTGAGCAAGTGGTGACCCGAACGAGACTCCGACGTGAAAAGAGAGCTAGCAAAATGAGCCAGGCAGACACCACCCGGCTTCGCATCGTCCGACCCGAAGACGGCGAGGCCTACTGGCTCGGCGCGCACCGGATCGTGCTCAAAGTCGGTACTGCCGACACCGACGGGCACTACGGGCTGATCGAGTCGCACCATTCGGTCGGCAGTTCGCCGCCGCTGCACATCCACCACGGTGTTGACGAAGGGGTCTGGGTCGCCCAGGGCCAGGTCCGTTTCCGCTGCGGCGAGCGCGACTTCACGGTCGGGCCCGGAACCTTCGTCCTCCTGCCACGCGACATCCCACACACGTTCATCGTCGAGGACGACGAAGACGCTGTCCTGGTCAGCCTCCTCTCACCGGGCGGGAGCGAGCGCTTCTTCGCCGACGCCGGTCAACCAGCGACTACACCCACTCCACCCCCGGGCCCCCCGGACCTCGAACGCGTCGCCCGGGCCAGTGAGAAGTGGAACACCAACTCGACCGTGGGACCCCCGCTCAGCCCCGCCGGGGAATCCAAAGGGACTAAGTAGCAGTAATTCCCCGGCAGTCCGTATCCGGAGTCGATCATCGCTGGCCGGCAGCTGTGTGACGAGGCGCTGCAGGGCGGCTTCGACGAGCGTCAAGCGCCTACGGCCAGCCAGATCCTCGCCCACATCGACCACCTCGGCACACAGACACAACGGGTCACCGCAGCCATCCCCAACACGATGAAGGCAGGAATGTCCACTGTCAAGGCCGCCAGAACCATCCGCAGCGTTCGCACCTCCCCCACCCGCGGCGCCTTCCTTGGAGTCAAAGAATCAGTCGAGACTGAGTCTCAGTCGCACGCGGCCGGAGAGGCCAGGGCGCGTATGTGGCGCGAACAAACGAGTACGGATGCTCCAGCGCAACATCGTAGGACAGAGCTTCATAAACCTCTCGGGCATTCTCCCAGGTCAACCACACAATCGCTTGGTATCGGGCATTACTGTCGGCCGACCCGAGCCTGCGGGGCACGGTTTGCGAGACCGACGCTCGATCCTTCGAGTCGCAGCTATAGGTTCTGGCGGTCGCCGAGCGTTTTTGCTGGTCAGGCGCACAATCCCCGGCGATTTGGTGCTCCCGGCAGGACTCGAACCTGCGACGCACGGTTTAGGAAACCGACGCTCTATCCTCTGAGCTACGGGAGCGCAACCTTCTGACCAGCATATTTACCTCGACGAGGCGACAATCACCAGGCTAGCAGCCCTCCTTGGACTAGTTTTGGACTAGAAACCGGACCGGGGAGGTCGCAGACGGTGAGAGGCACCAAGCTGGAGAGATCGCCGGGAGTCTGGCGGCTGCGGGTCTTCATCGGTACCGATCCTCTCACGGGTAACCCACGTCAGGCCACCAGGACCTTCCACGGTACGAAGAAGCAAGCCGACTCGGCGCTCGCAGAGTTCGTGCGGGACGCCACCCGTGGGAGCCTCTCCACTGACGCGTCGACCGTCGAGGAGTACCTCGACCGCTGGCTTGAGCACATCGCCATCGGCAAGTCGCCGACGACCGTCCGGGGCTATCGCGGCAAGATCAAATTGATCGACGCCAGACTCGGCAAGGTCAAACTCTCGAAGCTGACCGCCCAGCACCTGGACCGGGCTTACAAGCAATGGCTCGACGAGGGTCTCCACCCCACGAGCGTTCACCACCTCCACAGCGTCCTCTCGGCGGCGCTCAACCAGGCCGTTAAGTGGGGGATCGTTCCGGCGGCGGTGACCAAGCTGGCGAGCCCTCCGCCCCTGCGGGTCAAGCCGCACGTGGTTCCCGGCCCCGAGGTGATCCAACGACTCATCACGACCGCCGAAGAACGAGGACAGCCAATCCTGGCTGCCGCCGTCGCCATCGCGGCGACAACGGGAGCTCGTCGAGGCGAACTCCTCGGGATCCGGTGGACCGACGTCGACCTCGACGCCGGCGTCCTGCACATCAGGCGAGCCATCAAGCACGACGATGGCCCTGGGTGGGTCATCGGATCCACCAAGACCCATGCGGAACGACGCATCGCTTTGGACGCCTTCTCCGTCGAGGTGCTCAAGGCGCATCGCAAAGCGATCGAACAGCACGCCCAGGACGCCTTAGTGGCGCTCGACCCCGACGGCTACGTGTTCACCTTCGACCCGACCGGATCGACGCCGATGCGTCCCGACAGCCTTGGCCAGGCGTTCCGGCGGCTCTGCGAAAAGGAAGGTGTCACAGGCGTAAGCCTGCACACGCTCCGCCACTTCAGTGCCTCGGTGCTCGTCGCATCCGGCCGCGACGTCCGCACCATCGCCGGTCGTCTAGGCCACTCGGACCCAACCACCACGCTCCGGGTGTACGCCCACCTGGTCGACGGGCGCGACCGCGACGCCGCCGACTTCATCGGAGGACTGCTCGCCCCCAAGAAGGCTGCTGCGCTCAACAAAAGCTGACCAATTCACCCGGTACAACCTGCCAACAGCGAAGCATCCCGGAATGGTCCCTAGCCGTGCGGCTTTATAGGCACTGTCCTTGGAGATGCCAAGCCTCCGGCCCCACTCGGGAATGCTGATGAACTCCGGAGCCGTCATGGGACCTCCCCCTCTTGAGAACGGAACTGCCGAGCGATCCGCCGACTCTCGGCCAGATCGTTAGCGATGGTGCGGGCGTAGATGGCTTCGCCGGGGGTGTGGCCCCGGCCGTAGTACTGCCACTGGCCGAGGACGAG
>Ga0123355_10018935_pt1 | contig 10947 bp, 13 predicted proteins | sample TergutEmb28metaG_3_FD_89872 | JGI IMG/M metagenome (GOLD analysis project Ga0123355, IMG submission 89872) | Embiratermes neotenicus P1 segment gut microbial communities from Petit-Saut dam, French Guiana - Emb289 P1 | ecosystem: Host-associated > Arthropoda: Insects > Digestive system > Gut ...
GATTATTTTAACATCGCCCTTTGTACGTATGTATTTCAAACAACTTGTAGACGAAATTGCCCCAGATTTGGTCGTGCTTAGCTATGGCGAAATTGACCAAACTGCGGAAGTACAATCAGTGGGTATGGTGAGTGTTTCGTGAAGGTAAAACGATACGAAGGTAGTTCTGAAGCTGTGCTTATGCCCATCATCAAAGAAGAGATGGGCGAAGGTGCGACAATAATCAGCGTCAAGCAAAAACCCAAATCTGGGCTTTTTGGCTTCTTTAAAAAGCAAGGCGTGATTGTTACTGCCGCCTGCGAAGATGATGTTGAGTTCATGAACCTTATGCAAACTAGCGACGACAAAAAACACGTCCCCCCTTTAGTAGAGCGCAAACCATTATCTGTAGATGTGGTGGAATCAAACGCCGCTACAGGTTCTTCGGCCATTGAAGAATCAATGACAATGTTGCTTAAAGAAGCACGCAAAGCCGCAAACCAGATGGAGCAAGGAGACTCGGCAAAGCGAAAACCAAAGGCCGAATCGTCACCACCACCCAAGAAAAAAGAATCCTCAAAAAAATCCAATCGCGGAAAGAAATCGGGAGTAAAGCCTGCTGAGGCGAAAATTGAAACAAAGTTCGAAACAAGGTTTGATGCAAAATCTTCCGAATCTGCCGAGAAAAAATACAAACATAACATGGTCCAACTTTTTTTCGATACAATGATTGGTCAAGAGGTAATGCCCGACGTAGCCGCGCACATTCTTCGCGATTTGGAGAATATGAATGAAGACGACCAGATTGATGTACAACTCTTAATCAAAGCCGTTTACGGAAGCATAGTAGACCTTCTTAAAGGGCCTACTCTGATTGATACCACAAAAGACGAAAAGCAAGTTGTTGTATTCATGGGGCCTACGGGGGTAGGAAAAACTACTACGATTGCAAAACTATCCTCTGTTCTGACCCTCCAGCATGGCCTTAAAGTCGGCTTAATTACTGCGGATACGTATCGCATAGCTGCCGTAGAGCAACTCAAAACATATGCTGCTATCCTTGGGCTGGATATTCGTGTGGTGTACAGCCCAGAGGAAATGGAAGAAAACCTCCGCTCGCTAAAGGCGAAAAACGACATTGTTTTAGTAGACACCGCAGGGCGAAGTCATAAACACTCCGAGAGCATAGGCGAGCTAAAGGCTCTCCTTGATGTTATTCCCGACAGTAAAAAATATCTGGTGCTTAGCGTAACCACAAGGTACAATGACCTATGTAAAATCGTAAATATTTTTGATAGACTCTCCGATTTCAATTTAATCTTTACAAAGCTTGACGAATCAGAAACCCTTGGGTCTTTGATGAATATATGCTGTATAGCAGGAAAAAAAGCCGCCTATGTCACCTTCGGGCAAAGTGTGCCAGACGATTTAGAGTCAATCAAGCCCGATAAAATTGCAAAATCTTTACTAGGGCTTGGCGAAGGCGGAACACACCCGTATGCAGAAGGCGGGAATCCTTAATGTTTAGAGACCAAGCAAATCGCCTTCGCGAGCTGATGACACAAAAAACTACCCATGATATTGGGCAAGTTGAACAAAAGTCTGAAATGACTGCACGGGTTGTTGCAATCGCCAGTGGCAAGGGTGGGGTAGGGAAATCAAATTTCTCCATAAACCTCGCCATACAAATGCGCAAGCTAGGCAAGCGCGTGGTGATTATAGACGCAGACTTCGGGCTTGCAAATGTGGAAATTTTGCTGGGTGTTTCACCGCGATTTTCTGTGGCTGATGTGCTTAACGGCACAGTAGATATAGCGGAAGCTCTTACTAAAGGGCCGCTGGGCGTGATGTTTCTTTCTGGAGGTTCAGGCATAGCAGCATTAACAGACCTCGCTGACAGCCAGCTAATGCGACTGATTGACGGATTCGTACAATTGGACGACATGGTAGACTTCATTATAATAGATACTCGTGCGGGCATCTCTAATGTTGTAGTAAACTTTATGCGTGCCGCCACAGATAATATTATTGTCACCACGCCAGACCCCACTGCAATAGCCGATGCCTACGCACTGATTAAATCCATTAAAAAATCCATGCCGGATGTGGGCGTTATGCGTCTTATTGTAAACTGCTCCGTAAGCGATTCCGAGGCAACAGAGGTTTTTGAGAAATTAAACGCGGTTTCTTCGCGCTTTATCGACATAAAATTGGCACTGCTTGGCATCATTCCGTTTGATTCGTACCTTGTGCGTGCTGTGCGCAAGCAAAAGCCTGTGTCTATTCAATATCCATTCGCTGAAAGTTCTAACAGATACAGCGAAATATGTGCTAAACTCCTGCAAGTTGAAACATCGAAAAAGGGCAATATTCAAAGCTTTGTAATGAAGTTGATTGGCAGGTTTTCTTCGTAGCATAAAGGTTGAAGGGGTGCTTAGTTTGTTTATTTCAATGTTAAAAACGGGGACACAGGTGCAAATCCAACGCCCAGGCGCGGGTACAGAGTATATGTGCAAAGTTGAGGTGTTGATTGAGGATGCACAAGAGGTGCTTGTTCATGCGCCTAGGGATGCAGATAAGCCAGTTATGATTGACCCTGGCGAAAATTTAAATTTGCGCATTTTCACGGATAGTGCAATTTACCGCTATCGTGCTACAATGGTTGCACGCACAATCGTGGACGGGTTTGGCGTTATACGGTTGCGCATAAACGATAGCGGCGAAAAGGTTCAGCGTCGCTCTAATTTTCGCTTTAACTGTGCAATTCCTGTAACATTCAATGTAGTAAAAACAAGCGGTGAGCAAGGTGACAAAGGCATAGGCATTATCACAGACCTAAGTGCTGGTGGTACAAAAATATTTTCGGACGCGATTTTAAGCCAAGGAAGTTTGTTGAACATTCAAATGACTTTGGGTACAGAGTTGCTTGTGGCTTTTGGCGATGTGAGAACGCGAACAGAGTTACCAGCAAGAGGCTCTAAGTATAAGTATCAATATGGTGTTCGTTTTTCATTAATGCCAGAGGCCGACCAAGAAATCATCATTAGATATATGTATAAATTACAGCGTGAAGCACTTAAAAAAGTACGCCCAAGATAAGGGGGACAACATATGACATCAGCAGAAAGCTTATTTAATGATATGCATTTAGACATTTTGAGAGAAATTGGTAGTATGGGTACAGCTCATGCCGCCACAGCTCTCTCAAAAATGGTAAATAAAAAAGTGACTATGCCTGTCCCCAATGTTTCTTGGCTGGATTTTCAAAACGTGGCAACTTTTGTGGGCGGCCCAGAAAACGTAATTGTCGGCATATTAGTTTCCCTGTCTGGCAATATTCAAGGCATGATGATGTATTTAACAGAGCTAGAATCTGCTCACAAAATGGTAGAGCTTATTATCAACACTCCACCGCCAGAAGACAAGCTGACTTTTGGTGAAATGGAGCGTTCTGTAGTTGAAGAAGTGGGCAATATCATGCTAAGCTCTTACTTAGGGTCGCTTGCAGGGCTTTCAAACTCACAAATTAAGCCGTCGATACCATTTATGTCGGTGGATATGGCCAACGCAATACTTTCCGTGCCAGCAAGCGAGTTTGGGCGTATGGCAGATAAGATGCTTTTCATAGAGTCGCAGGTAGCTGTGGAGAATGTGCAGCTTTCTGGTTGTTTTGTTTTGGTACCGAATTTGCATTCATTTTACAGAATTGTACGCAGTTTAGGAGCAGAATAGTTGTGAAGATTGGAAGAAAGGAACGCTTCGGCCAAATTTCATTAGGAATTTGCGTGTGTGAGCGAACGGCGAAAATATGTCTTTGAGAGCAAATATGACAGTTGTGGGCATGGCTGATTTAAAGGTCGTAAAAGCCCCTGGCATCTTAACGACGCTAGGGCTTGGTTCTTGTGTCGGAATTGCTCTTTACGACGCAAAAGCGAAAGTCGCGGGCTTGGCACATATCATGCTACCAGATTCCAAGGCTATTCATAACAACCAAAATCACGCGAAATTTGCGGATACTGCCTTGATTATGTTGATTTCACAAATGGAAAAGCTTGGCGCAAAAAAGATAAATATGCGGGCAAAAATAGCAGGTGGCGCGCAAATGTTCGCATTTAACGCCACGAATGAAAACCTGCGTGTAGGCGACCGCAACATAGAAGCCACAAAGAACGCACTCGCCTTATCTGGCATTGCTCTTTTGGCAGAAGAAACGGGTTCAAACTTTGGCCGTACCGTAGAGCTATATGCAGACGACGGCAAGTTTTTAATAAAAGCAATAGGGCAAGGCATAAGAACTCTTTAAGGGCAACAAAGCAGGGAAGCCAATTTTTCAACAGGGAAGTAAACAAATTAAAGGTGGGATTGTCATGTCGTATCAGTTAAACAGAGTGCATTTGTTAATTTGCATCTTTGCGGGGCTTGTGCTTGCCGCAGGCTTTGTATGGCGGTTATTTTCGCCATGGCCAAGTAATTTATTCACCTTCGCGATGTGGGTAAGTGCGGCGATTATAGTTTTTTATATAATCGGTACTTTTGTGCGCGCTTTTCTTATTAGTAAGGTTTTTGTGCCTACGGAAGAGTATGATTTTTCTCAAGATGAAGAATATCAAGCTTTTATGGCAAGCCTTAATAATGAAGCATCGCCCGCTGAGGACGTTATGCTCGACGCTCCCATGGATGAAATGGAATACGATGAAACATTGAATGACCCGTTTATGGAACCTCTTGAGGATATTTCGTAGGCGTGTAAATAAAACGCGCATGGCGTGTTTCTGTTATCGTCGGCAGAAATTACAATTTCCCGACATTTAAAAAAAAGATACGGTAGGTAGCCGGCATGACAAATGACTTGTGGCAGGCGTACATTAAGACCAGAAGCCCCGCTTTAAAAGAAAAGCTGATTATTCACTACGCGCCAATTGTTAAATATGTTGCAGGGCGGTTGTTGGTTCACGTTGGCCAGCATGTTGAATATGATGATTTAGTAGGGTACGGTATTTTTGGGCTGATTGATGCAATAGACAAATTTGACAATGCAAAAAATGTCAAGTTTGAAACTTATGCACCGTTTCGCATACGTGGCGCAATTATAGACCATATTCGTAGAATGGATTGGGTGCCGCGTACCTTGCGGCAAAAAAACAAGCAAATGGAGCAGGTGTGCAATCAGCTTGAAGATGAGCTTGGCCGCCAGCCCACCGAAGAAGAAATCTCTGAAAAATTAGGCGTACCGCTGGAAGAAACGCAAGACCTTATGAAAAAATCTTCCGTGCTCACCCTTGTATCTTTGGATGATTTTATGGAACAAAACTACGAATCTTCGTTTACGTCGCTTGTGGCAAGCCGTGTGGATTCTCCCGAGGAGCAAACAGAGAGACAAGAGCGAAAAGAAATGTTGGCCGATGCGATTAGTAAATTGTCGGAAAAAGAAAAGCTTGTTGTTACGCTGTACTATTTTGAGGACTTGACGCTGAAGGAAATAAGTAGCATTATGAAAGTGTCTGAGTCTCGAGTGTCGCAAATTCACACGAAGGCAATAACGAGGTTGCAGGGGAAACTCGGACGGTATAAAAATTTGTTGTTTGCTTGAAGGAGAGGGATATTGTGGAGAAAGCAACTTTCGACCTTAAAGTGCGGGGAGACGGTATTTATCTTGTCATTGAAGGCTTGGAGGGCAAACAAATGCCCACGCGGCAAGAAGTTACCGACAGAATCGACGAGTATGGCATCAAAGATGTTGATTACATCACGCTTACTGAGGCTTTGAAAAGCCCAGATAATAGGGTGGATGTAAAGGTTTCAAACAGTACCTCTATTATACAGGTGTCAGAATCGGCGGCTATTGAAGTTACTGATGATAGGATGCAGGCGCATATTATTTTCCAAGAGCCTATTAACAGGGGTAGGGCTATGGCGGCAGAGGATGTAATCCGTCTGCTTACCGAGAACAGAATTGTGCCAAATAGTGAATTAATTCATGTGGCACTTGCAAACAAACGCTATGGACGCAGAATTTTGATTGCCGAAGGGCGCGAACCCGTGACTGGAACAGACGGGTTTTTGAAATTTCACTTCGACCGTTCTAACATAAAGCCGAAGCCGAAAATCATGGAAGATGGTACGGTAAATTTTAAGCAACTTGATATGTTCCGCTTGTGTAATCGCGGTGATGTGCTTGTTACCAGTGTAGATGCAATAGAAGGCCGCGATGGCGTAGATGTTTATGGCAAAGAAATTCCTGCGCCTAGGCCACGCAATGCTGCGCCTATTCCGCGTGGTAAAGGCACGGTACTTTCTCCCGACGGGAAGCACTTGCTTGCGGATGTTTCTGGCCAGCTTTTATTGCAGGACAATAAGGTAAACATTTCGCCACATTTGGAAATACCTGCCAATGTTGACAACTCTACTGGTAATATTGATTTTAACGGGAAGTTACCATTCGTGGTAATGTTGTTTCGGGTTTTACAGTTAGGGCTGTGGGCAACATTGAGGTGTTTGGTGTATGCGAAGCCGCTACGTTGGTTTCTGAAGAGGGTAGTATAGTTTTGGGTAACGGTATTCAAGGCGCGGATAAGGGCGTTCTTGAAGCTGCTATGGACATTACTGCGAAGTTTATTGAAAGCTGTAATGTAACGGCAGGCGGCAATATTATGTCGGATTCCATTCGCAAAAGTACGGTAAAATGCGACGGAACTGTTACGATTGTGGGCAAAAACGGCTTGCTTGTAGGCGGAAGTCTTGTTGCGGGCGAAAAGCTGATTGCGACTACGGTTGGCTCTCCAATGGGTACACTTACAGATATTGAAGTGGGTGGCTCTCCCAAAGAGCTTAACTCGCAGAAAGAGCTTGTTGAAGAGTTTAACAAGCAAAAAGCAGAATACGAAAAATGCGACAAAGCTGTAGAGACTTTAAATGCTATGCGCAAGCGCGACCAGCTTACGCCAGACAAAAAAGCTCTTTTGGTGAAAATGGTAAACATGAAGATGGTTTTGCGCGACAAAATGACGAAATTGCAAAGCGAAATAGACGATATTACCCGCAACCTTGCTGTTAATGTGGGTACCGTAAGTGTGAAAAATGTGATACGTCCTGGGGTGCGCATTACCATCGGCAATGCGCAGATGACAATTCGTGACGAGCTGTCTAATTGTAGATTGCGTAACAACGGAGAGAAAATTGCAATAGGGCCGAACTTGTAGTTTGGCCGCAAAGGAGGTACGCTTATGCTACGTCCCATTGATATGACGTTAACGCTTCAAGGTGCCGCAGAGGCACAACGCGCAGGCGCACAGGGTGCGCAGGCGGCGCGCCCTTCGGTAGCCGCCGCAATGTATGCAGAGCGGCTTGAAAGGCAAACCCGTCAAGAGGAGCAACAAGTGGCAAAAACCACCGAGGCAGAGAAAAACGATGTTAATCCAGACGGGAGGGGACACGGCAGTAGCTATCAGCCAAGAAGCAAAAAAAAGCCAGATGAGAAGGCAAAGCCCACTGCTAAAAAGAAACCTTTTGTCGAGAGTTTGTACGATATTAAAATTTAGAGCCTGTTTAAATTAGCCACGGCTGAGAGTTTAAACAGGCTCTTAGGCGTTTTTGCAAACGTCCTAAACTAGGAGAGTTATATTGAACCTTACGGTTGTGCTTGTCGCGCTTATAATTGGTTCTTTAGGGGTCACAGTGTTTTCACTGATGGCCTTGCTTTACGTGCGTCGTCGCGAGGCTGAACGTGAGCGTGAACGAGTACTTGCTACTGAGGATAATACCCAAAAAACAATAGAAGAGCTAGATGCCGCATTGGATGCCGCAATTAATGAAATAAACAAACTGGGTTCGCTTGTACAGGTAGAAATAGATGAGAAATATAAGGCTATGTTGTTTTTATATAATTTAGTAGAAGATAAGCAAAAAGAGATAGCCGAAACCACAGACAGTAAAGTTATAAACAAAAAGGTGGAGCAATATATAAAAACTCATGGCGCAAAGTTGCGTTTGGTTAACGAAAATAGAGATACTGATGTACGCGGTGTGATAAGTGTAACCGATGACGTGGTAGATACGGTCGATGTTCCGAGAGTAGTAGCAGGTATTGAAGGGGCGACAGGCGGTAAGGTAAGTGAAATAGTACCCATGGTGGAAGAAGAGCGTAGGATAGAAAAACAAGGTGTGAATCTTTCTGCAAAGCCTGTGCAAACTCCGAAGTTCACAAACCCCAAGCATAAGCATATTTGGGAATTGTGCGAAGGTGGCAAAAGTATACCAGAAATCGCAAAAGAGCTTGGTATGGGGCAGGGAGAGGTTAAGCTTATACTGAATTTGCTGGATAGAGCGTAGTCTCTTCCAAAAGTTATACGGAAACTGAGTATGTATGATATACCATGAAACATAGATGAAAAACATATGAATAGAGGAGATAAAATGCAAAATTATGAAAACGCAATGAACATCATGGTTGAACGCTTTGCCAAAGACAGCCTTATTGCTGTAGCTACAACAGACGGTGAGCGTTTGTATAATCGTATAATCGACGCATATTATGAAAATGGTGCATTTTACGTTAGCACATACGCACTTTCAAATAAAATAAAACATATTGAAGTAAACCCCGAAGTCGCGATATGCTCAGCTGATTGGTTTAGCGGGCATGGCAAAGGGAAAAATCTTGGTTGGGTGCTGGACCCTCAAAATGCCGAAATTAGAGAGAAAATTCGCAAAGCGTTTGTGTGGTATGACGATGTAAACAACGAGCAAGACAAAAACTGCTGTTTTCTTGAAATTCGATTGACGGACGGCATGTTAATAAAAGACCACCATGCAATTCGCTATCAAATTGATTTTTTGAATAAAGTGGCATTGTTAAGTGAAAATTGGGGAGAGTTTAAATAAATTATCTCGACTTGAAGTCCTTAATTAGGCAATCCACCAGTTTTGCGGCTTCGCCGCTGTGTTCGCCTGCGTTTTCGATGTGGGATGTTTGTATGTCTGCAAGTGCCGTGCGTATTTTTTCTGCCGCAATGTCTGACGCTCCGTTGTCAATCTCGTGAGACAGCCATTCTTGGGCGGCAGTGGTTAGCTTTTCAGATAAGTCTAGTTCCACAAGTCTTCGCATTATTTCATACATTCTCACAAAAACCGCTCCTTTGCCTGTATTTTGCGCAAGGAGCGGTTTTTTATACACAGGAAACAGCTTCGTTGCGAGAAAAAGAGTAGAGTAAAATATCTGCCACTTTCATGTTGGTGGCTGCGACTAAGGCTTGTGCGTAAATTTCGAGCTGCGCGCGGTGGCGTTTTGCCCATTGAGAAAGCGTGATAGAGTGGGGGATGTTGTCGCTTTTGAAATCTAGCAAAATTAGTTGTGGATTGCCATTTTTGTCTGGTTCTTCAAAGTGGCAATCTATTATGCCGTGTACAAGGATTTTTTCGTTATGGGGTACTTGGGCTTGATTAAATTTGTCGCATTTTGCGACGATTTCGTCGTGGTCGTGCGCAATTGGTATATTTTCCTCGGTTGGCATAGCAGGGTAAAACTGTGTTGCTGGAAGTGCTAGCACAAACGGCGTTTCGCGGTACAATTTTTTTGCGGCGGCGGCGGCGCGTAGACGTTCTCCTAGGGGCGAATTTGCTAAATAGGCAATTTTTTCGCGGTCTATGGCGGCGGCATCTTCGGGATGTAGCAGGTTTTTGTTGCATAGTTGTGTGATAAGCTCTTCAATTTTTTCACAGGTGGTGTGTTTTTCAAAGTTCATATGCTCTGTGATTCTGTGAAGCGCAGACCCAATGCGCGCAGGGGTAAGACCTCTTTCTTCTTTTATAAACCCTGGTGGCTCAAACGTGGTAGCTTGTTGCCCTGCGGATGATGGTGTTTGGCGGTTCGCAGATTGATGATTGTCCATACCTTCAAAAAAACTGCTGTCTGGGGTGATGTCGTACAGGCGTTTTATTTCTGTAATGGAAAGCTTTGATGGGTATGTGGGGAGGTTTTTGGGGGAAAAGAGTTTTGGAAGAGTTTCTTCTGTTGAATTGTTATTTTTTAAATCTTTGGCAGTGACGGTTGCCGCGCTTTGCGTAGTTTCCGTGGTTTCTGTAGTAAAGTCCTCTGAAGTAAGAGCAATGGGAAGCCCATCTTCTTCAGATTTTTTAGACTCTTCAGAAAAAGTCCCACTCCATTCTCTTATTTTAACGATACCCTCTGCATCCTTTTCGCGGCGCAATAAACATGGCATTATCCAGTCGAGATAATTTCCGACGCTTCGGCGGTAGTGCATGGGTAAAATGTCTTGCTGGTTGCCAATGTGGTCTAGCCATTTTTCTTTGGCGGCTTCAAGATTTTTTGCGCGGCCAGTGAGGATTAGGGTGTTTTCGGCGCGAGTCATTGCAACGTATAGGCAACGTAGCTCTTCTGAGAGGTTTTCGCGGCGAGTGAGGCGCGACAGTGCAAAACGTGCCAATGTGTTTGCGCGGGTGCGTTCGCGGGTGTTAATGTAAAATGGGCCTAGGCCGTGGGCGGCGTGCAGAATCACTGGGCGGCGTTCATCGTCGGTATTAAATTTTTTCGCCAAAAATGCACAAATTACTACGGGAAATTCCAGCCCCTTGGAGGCATGAATAGTCATAAGGCGAACTTTGTCGTTTTCGAGGGCTGGTTCTGCCGCGCCTGCTATGCCGCCCGAATCTGCAAGGCGTTCTATGTAGCGGATAAAGTGAAAAAGCCCTGTAAGGCTGGTGTCTTCAAATTCAAAAGCGCGTTCGGTAAGAATACGCAAGTTGGCTTGACACATTGCGCCGTCGGGCATATTTGCAACATGCGCGGGGTAGTCCGTAGTATCAAAAATATAGCCGATAAAACGGCCGATAGGCATAAATATGGCATTTTCGCGCCAGTTTGCAAGGTCGTCTAAAAATTTTCGCACTTTTTGAGCGGTGGGAGAGGGGAGTAAATTGGCAACAGGCGGGTCGTGAGTCGAATCTTCGAGA
>Ga0123355_10018936_pt1 | contig 10947 bp, 4 predicted proteins | sample TergutEmb28metaG_3_FD_89872 | JGI IMG/M metagenome (GOLD analysis project Ga0123355, IMG submission 89872) | Embiratermes neotenicus P1 segment gut microbial communities from Petit-Saut dam, French Guiana - Emb289 P1 | ecosystem: Host-associated > Arthropoda: Insects > Digestive system > Gut ...
AAAAAAAAAAAACACAAAAATAGTTTAGTGGGGCAGGGGGGGGAATAGAAAAAAAAAGGAGTTATGGTTTGTTCCGCAGATTTTGAAAATATTAATATTACAATAGATGACAACGCCCTAAAGCAAGTACCAAAATTTAAGTACCTAGGTAGTATAATTACAGAAGACGGAAAAAATAAAGAAGACATAATACAACGAATTAAAGAAGCTAAAGTTATGTTTAATAATAAAGAGCAACTACTATGGTCGAATAACCTTAGTTCGGAAATGAAAAAGAAAGTTATAAAAAGTTGTATTTGGAGTCTTCCTCTTTATGGATCAGAAACATGGACCTTAGGAAAAAATGGAGAGAGGATTATAAATGCATTTGAAACATAGTGGTGGAGAAGAATGTTAAAAATAAAATGGACAGATAGAATAATGAAGGATGAAGTTTTTCAAAGGTCGAAAGAAGAAAGATTACTTTTAAAAACCTTAAAAAACAGACGCCACTCATGGATAGGACATACAATTAGGCATAATGAGTTTGTAGTTAACATCCTTGAAGGTGCAATATCCGGAAAAAAGGCTGTGGGAAGACCTCAACTAAAATAATTCAAGCAAGTTGCCAGAAATACAGGAGCTGGCAGTTATACAGCAATGAAAAGAATGGCTTGCAACAACTCCAGATGGAAAGCTTCCAACCAATCAAAAGATTGAGGTATAAGATGATGATATAGTTGTGACGCAGTTGGTAAAGAGAGCTACAGTAAAAGATATATTCATATCAGTATACAGTATTAAAAGTCCTTTGGCATTCGCATGCAGCATTTCGTGTAGCTGAATGACGGCATGGGCAGACACCCATTTCTAGCCTTAAGAGGGTCCCACAGAAGAGTCTGTGGAGGGTATCATACCACTCAAATATGTGACTCAAAAGGCAAGTTCATGTGCTGACACAACAGGGAGCCATAACACTGATGTTCATGTCACCACACTTCTATAGCTTGAAACTGCAATATTCTGTTCTGACATAGCTTCATTCATATTCTGTGAAAAACTGCCAGGTCAGTGCAGCTTTGTGAGCTCCATGAGCATATGTTAGAGACAAACATGCATGAGAGCAAGCTCAACTACTAGAGTGAAGATGTGTTGTTACCTTTGCTCATGTGCGTATGGCCTCATCATATAATCTAAGCATATCAATAGAACCAGGGTCCTTACTCTATCTGATTACTGTTTGTCATTTCCCACACCTACTCTGCTGCGTGGGGACAGTCAGCTGAGTGAGCTACATTAACACAGCAAGCAAGCCAACAGGCAGTAGCAACTGATAGCTGTCAGAAAATATAATGATCCTGTATATTAAATTCAGTGACAAGCTGTAGCAATGATGGAATAAAAGAAATGTTACTATTCCAGAAACTTGGACAATACGTATTAATTTAGGATTATGTGATGAATATAGTGGCAAATCCCTGACACAAGGTCACTCAGGTGACTAAACTGTGTGTGGTGGTACTACTAGTTGTGGGCCCTTGGTATGGAACTTGCTTAACCTTTTGGCGCCGGAATTATTTTTTTTAATTTTAGCACACCTGTATATAAAATGTGAATAATACAGGAACCAAATACGTTATAATTATGAAACAAACTGTATTTTGAAGAGGAAGAAGCGGAGAGTATATACCATGTTTAAAATATTCAGTTACTATATTTGTTGAATAAATATATAAAATGCAACATTTAGAGGTTAGTGGTGCGGTATGACCACTATACTGGTCGTTAGGCGTCAAAAGGTTAATGTTATGTTTCCAGCACCTGGAATTTTGAGGTGGCTCCTAAATATTGAGACAAGCTGTGGACCCCTGACAAAGATGGTAAGTACTCTGCATTAGAATTATGTAGTTTAGAAGATAAAGATGTGTTTCAGAGAGGCATGCTGTTTCCATTTTCAGGGTACAGAAGCTGAAGATGAAGACACTGTCCCCCTCTGAACCACCAGTATGTCGACCCAACTGCACATTACTTCCCACAGTACTGCATCTTTAACAGTCAAATCTCAATCTCCTATAGACGTCCAAATGGTAGTGTTCTGGGCTTTACAGTGGGACTGTCCTGACATTTTGAAGGAGCATGCTGCTTCCACCTTCAGGGTGGCTGAATTTGGTTCAGATACAGAAGCTTGAAACAAACCCACTATGTAAAAACCCACTGTGTAAAAACTGTGGAGATCATCACCTGAGTAATGCCTGCCTCAAAAGGACACTTCACTAACTGAATTTAGTTATGCTGACTGACATGAAAAATGTTTAAAAGAAACAGTAATCTCACAAGGGTAAATATACATGACTGAGGGACTAATATGCAAAGGAGCACCCTGGGCAAAACACCCAAAACAGCTAACACAATTGTAACACCATAATGACACAACTGTTTGCCATATGGGCTGCACATATGATGTCTGCAGTAGGTGAGAGTGAAGGTAAAGCTGTCCCTTTGTGCGCCAGAATGGCATATGAGGACTAGAGTATAGCTCCACTCATTCTTAATCTCAACACTAGATGGAGATGAGTGGTATTCAGACCGTGGCTCATTTGTCCTTTGGGAAAGGACACCCTGTACCCACTGAAGAGCAGGCTTTATACAACATCTATTTAAAAAAAAATTGGGTTCTGTTTATACACACTCATGATACTACCTAAAGACATCACTGATATACACGGCCAAAAAACAGATACATAACCTTACTACAATTATACTAAGAGCAACTTCTGCTTCAAAATTGTGCCAAAAAACATGTTTCTTACATTTCCAGTGCTTCACTATTCTAGATGTGTGATTTATATAACAATTAATTCCTCTGAGTGTCTGAAACAGGGAACTCAAAGAAGTATTATGATTTTATTGAGTCAGTTTTCGTTAAACCATGTAAACTGGTCAACAATGAAACAAAAGATCACTCCTCTCACTGAAGTATGGGTTATGTTGCTAATGAAAATATACCATGCAGACATGTCATAACACATTCCACGTCACCTAGCAACACAAAGAAATTGAACTTCACATCTGAATCATAACTCCCTCAGCGAAACTACACCATGCATCAGCAAACAAGCCAGGATGAAATGACTACAATTCCTTACACAACTTCACTTATGGGCTATTGTTTAAGTCATTCCACACATGAAATCAGCCAAAATACCCTGAATTACTAAATTTCATGTGTGCACACGTAAACACCATACATTATCAAGTATGATCAACAACCCCGAAACTTACCGCCTCCACTTTCATGACAAGTATGGCTGACACAATGAATTGAACCTAGTGTCCATTCGAACACATAAACCGTCCTCAATAAAAACATGACTTCTAAAAACAAGAACACTATGCGAAACACTGTACTGTTAACTTAGATGAACAGTTAAATTAACATCTGGCCCCATAAATCTGACAATCGCTACCAGCTACACAGTAGGGTCCGCAAACATCTAACCTAGAAGATAAACATCTATTCTTTAATATCGAAGTTAAATATGCATGATCACATTCCACATTGCTCCTAATCTGAATATGGCAGGACCACCGTAAACATAAATCATCCGCTCAAAACTTCCATTAAAGTTAAGCTACGTTTTGTTGAAATGCAAGAGTAAATCTGGTTTCATACGACCATTACTTACAATGTTTGGGTCTACGACCAGTTCCATGTGCAGGGCTTCCCATGACATTGCTCAAGTCCTTTGGCATTTTGTCCCTGTCTCTAATTTCATTTTCTGCTCTCAATCGGGCTTCTAGATCTAATATTTTACTCTCCAATGAAGTACTACTAGACATTTTGCACAAGCCAACACAAACAGCCTACAGCAACACTACCGAGTTGTAAACTGTGCTGCTGCCTATCGGTGCACCATACGAAATATTTCCGAAAAACAATAGAAAAACGCCGGGTATTCGGCAGTGTTCAGAAAACCGAATGTCTTCGTTCTACGACGAACATAACTTTATCATAGAATACCCAGATAACATAGTACGTATCCACGTATAGTCCGTACACTACGTCCAATCTGCGCCGTTCACCACAGCTGTTAACGTTATCAATATCCGTCACGAGTTAGGTCTTCATAGACTTTTTTCGGACTCGTCTAATAATCTCTTCAAAGCTCTTCAAAGTCGTCCTCGTCAATTTGGTCTATAATTCAACATGGTTGGGGCATCCTAAAGTTCATTCTTGTTACATGTACCCAACTTGATTTGTACCTGCTTAGTTTCTCGTCAGGTGGTGCTACCTTCAAATCTTTCACAATTTCTTCGTTCCGTTTGTGGTCAAAAACGGGTGTGGTGGGTTTCGAATCGATTTACACTGACTTTCTTCTTGTTTGCGTTCGTGTAGATGGAGAATTATATTAAAATGGGTCTTAAAGCAATAGGATGGGGAGGTATAAATTGGATTGCTCTGGGTCCGGGCAGGTACAGGCTACGGAGAGAGAGGGTTGAATGTGAATGCGGTAACGACCCATCGGATTCTATAAAATGTGGGCAATTTCTTGACTAGCTGAGGACCTGTTAACTTCTGAAGAAAGACTCTGCACAATGAAGTTATTTATTACTTACGATTTGTATATCTGTACATCGCGTTTCCTTCCTGTAGCTGCCCACAGCTATTCCCCTCCTATTTGTCCTCCCCCACGTGATCGCGTGGTGCCTGATCAAGGAATTTGTGCCTAAGTGAGAGGCTGTATGTTTGTCACGGTAACTATGATTTAAAAAGGGAATCCCCGCTTGGTTGCAGCAGATGATGTAACTTGTCACAAAGTAGCGATACCTGTTGCATACAATAGGAAATACGCGCTCAGCAATTACGTGTGAGTTTTGTCGTTGACTCAAAGCCCCGCTTTTCCTCCCCCGTCTAACCGCAAACCTGTCTCCTATATAAATATAGAAACGCGTATGTCATAAACAATACTAATCGCAGACATTGTGATAAAGGTTGCTACTACATAGTAACAACAAAATCACATGGAATACACAAAGTAAGGCCTTCACAGATGCCTATCAGTGGACATAAAAAATGACCCCTCTCCACACTGTCATGCCCCATTTACAATAATTTCAATATTCATGTACCTATGTGCAGGACTACGACATTTCCCTATTGCAATATGTCTCCTGATACTGCCATCCAAATTATCATACTTCTACAAACCCCTGTAATGGCACAGCACTACCTACCAAGTACTAGTATCTGAAGGTACCACTGTTACACCTCCTACAGCAAGTTGTTTAATAAGCAAAAGATAAATTCCTCCAATGTTGCACACAAGTGGAAATGGCAGCAGCATACATTTTATTTCAAAGTAAGAACTTTATAAATTACTTACTCCCTCTGCACATTCTTCCCACAGTACCATCCATCACCCTCTGTGTATAATGTACAACGTGTTGGTCTTTAGATCAGTCTGCGATTCACTGTACCATTGTACAGCATGCATACATCCAATGCCACTTCACTTCCATCCCCTGCCCTTGATGCCATCCTCTACAGGGCCATGCATCCCCCCTCCTCATTAGTAGCCCATGCAACCAGTTTCAAAGCTGTCCTCACAATAATGATATTTCATACCATAACTTCAGTGGAATTGGAAAATGAATAAAAATGCACGGGAAAACAGGAGCAACTCAAAGGTGGGTTCAGGCAGTGCTTCAACCCACATCACAGAGAAACAGTCACCAGTGACAGATATTTAATTTACATAAGTGAATATGGTACCAGGTTCAAACAATGTGATTTTAAGAGAAAATACAGCATTATTACACAAGTTTAATAGGTACACATCATAAAAGCAGTCTCATGTTAAATGGTATTACTCATTTTTGGCTACAAATCTGATACTACACATTACCAGCCACTTAGCCATTTAAGCCTCAAAAGTTTCCGTAGAGTTTCGCCATCAAACTTTCTTTCATCTTTCATGAATGTCTCTGTTGCTTCAATTTGTTTCGGATCAATCTTCAGTCGGGGGGATACTCTAAATTCTCCATATTCTGTAAGACATGTCCCTTCATAATCACCTTCTTCTGGCATGCCGTCTGGACACTGAATGGGTGTAATCTTCACCAAATGTTTTATCTTCCACAAAAGTGCATTAACTTCTGGGATGTTTTTAACAATAGCAATGTCACTTTGCTGAAATGAATTGACAAAAAGAACAAATATGTAGTCATGTTAAGTAATAAGGATTCAGTTAGACAAACTTAATTTTAAATTACACATGTAAGACACTTGGACTACACCATATCACCTGTCTTGAGTTAGGCCTTGATAGACCTGTTTCAGCCTTTGGACTATGTTTTGACCAATTAATTGGCCATCTTCAGGTCTGTTATGACAATTACTGCCATACTGCCAGTCAATGTGTTATTAAGACGAAATGTCTTTCACTAATATATGTGTTAAACGATATATTAAAATTATTTCTGTTAATCTCAGTAATAAAATATAAATTAATACAATTATTACAATATTTATATCATGTCCTACATACAGTGTATGAACCCTTTTTTACAGCGATAAATATTACAACTCCACAAGAAATTTGAAAACAGTACATAATGCTAGGGTGTTTCTTTCCATTGTAAATCTTCTTACCGTATTTCTGGAACCCTGGGGTTGCAAACTGGAGTCCGGAATTTCACAGAGGCTACTATATATGTGATATTCATGTGAACTGGGGAAAAACTGATGTACTGATCTCGTACAAGAATGAAGTTTCTCAGTAAATTTCATAGACATTTACAGTCTGCAGACTTCTATGACATAATTTAATTTCACCTTCCTAAGCCATAAAGGGTTCATTAATTTTTAGCTAATGATCTCTGGTTGTTTATGAAGTCAATTCAGGAGTTTTTGTTGTCAGTAAGAAATCATCTATGGTACTTACAGAATAGTTTCGTTCATCTTCACTGTCAGTTCCAGACAGCCTGCCTTGCATCATAAGCTTTACATAGTATTACCCAAGGAAGTGTGTTTACCAAAATGAAAGTGCAGTTTACAGCATCAAATACTGGATCTGGCAAAACCACGTGTCTGTCACTTGATTTTATCCATTGCTTGATCGCTTCACAAATGCATAATTTCTCTACAATGTCTGCATGTTTATTTCTTCTAGCATGATGAACCAGACGTTAACATCCTCCATTGTTCCAAAAGAGTGGCACTGCTTATATTCTTATAATAAAACCAATGAGATGCACAGGTTATACAGACTACTTGCTAGCAAGCAGTCTGTATAACCTGCATGACATCCACCTATTGCTGTGTATAGACTCCTGATGATGGACAGAAAACCTGTCCGAAACATGTAGAGTTCTATTCCAAAAATAAATTTGAGAAACTAGTGCATCTCGTTGGTTTTATTATAAGAATATATCACAATTCATGGTCCTCTTAATGTCACCGGGTGACAACCCAATTGCAGAAAATAAATATTATTATTTAAAATTGACCCTGCTTAATGACACATTTGCCAAATTTCCACTTCCCTGTGCTAAACTTGCAAGCATGGGCACATTTTCTAAATCTTGTGCAAAATGGACAATGGTATTGGTTAACACAAGCCACAGAACAGGTGGGACATTATAGCTGGTATATTATAGTGGTCTGATTTAAATTTTGACTACCTATTGCTTTCCCCATTATGTAAGACATGACATCTACCAAAGTAAGTATGTAAGGTATCAAGAAGGTTAAGGCAAAGTAAACCTGTTTGCTATAAACCCATCTTGTAAACTTCTACTATATCACTTGATCATTTTAATGTCCTGCAATACTATGCATTTAGTTGAAATGAACATGGCAGAGTCTGCAAAATCAAGATTTAAATTGTTGTTAATAAAATGACCGAGATCTTGTCACAATTGAATGATGTCATTTCTGTATCCAATGGCTGTGTACCAGCATGGATCCACATAAGCAAATAAATAAATAAATTATGAATTAAAGACTAACCTTGTTAAGTTACATTTCTTTTTCCACGTATCTTAGTTAAGAGTCAATGAAGCAAAACACCACACACCAACCTCAGTGGAATAAAAGTCTGCGGCCATCTAGGATTTCATGATATTAGGGTATGGGGAACTTTTCTGTTTCATTTAGTTTAAGTTACAAAATAAAACCGCAAAGCCTAACTTTGGTGGAATATAACTGTGTGCTTGATTTGAGTTTCTGTCCATGAAATGATAACTTCCAGCCAGGTTTTGCTGGTACTATGAATGCCAGCCTTTTGAAATTCAATTTACTTTTAACATGTGGTAGCAACATATGTTAAATGTCTTCAATAAATTGAAATTTCAGCTCCTAACACTGGTGGATTTTCCCCCTTAATCTTCTTCCATGTATCTCTGTTAGTGACTTCAGTTTGTGACTATGAGTGGTAGCAATGCATATCTAAAGTGGACTTAATTATGACTTACTTATCCCATATATTTTGTAAATTACTTCATCGCTCAAACATAAAATGCTTTTAAAAAATGTGTCAATATTAACTTTCTTCATTCAACATCAAGAAATACTCACTTTGTCATCTAAACGGAAATGTCTCAGCAACTTCTTGTCCCAGTATGGATTGCCTTTCACTGGTTTCACACGTTTCACCATGAGAAGTTTTGTTGGTTGGTAAGGCGGATCCTTCTGGCCTGGGAATCTGTGAATACAAAAATCAGCAATAGTACAATCCAACATTCACGCTGGTATAGGTTATACTACTATGTGAATTCTATTTACCTTGGGTAATATGTGAAACCATGATATTTTATACCTTCATTGGAATTATATCTTTTACATAAATAGTTTGTCCTTACAAAGGAAAATAAAGGTCTCCCTGCCATAGAAATTTCTGAGCAAAAATGCTACATACGCAACTACCACAGCCTAACCACAATCTGAACACAGAATCAGCATGGATTAGTGGCAGTGCGTACCACTGACCAATGCCACTGACGATACATATATGTCGTCCTCTAATCCGTGATTCGTAGTTTCACATTCATCCGCCAATATACGCCCTATGTCTGGCCACACGTTTACTTATGAAGAGGGATTGCCAAAGAAGATACAAACAAAGATATTTCAACATGAACGAAAGAAACCTAAAAGAAGGCCAGAGGGAAGATAGGAAGCAGTGGAGTCTAGGCATCGGACAACGTAGAACAACGTTTTGAAACCGACATACATACATATATACATATTTCAACATCGAACAACTAGATTCCGACTAGCATGGGACAAAATCACAAATATCTGGAATGTGTTCATCACCGTGACGTTGTTCCTGTACTTAAATTATAAAACTACTAGATTGGAGTGTAAACACAACAGGGATGACGAACCTTATGATTATAAAACTACTCCTTAAATGGACATGTACATTTTGAAGTAACTTTTTCGCATATATTATGATTAAATTTAACGAAATCTACTACATAAATTGGGAGAACCATTTTGAGGAAAGTGGAGTATGTTATGCCGTTAGGTCGACGGTCCATATCCGTAACATTTTAAAATCAATTTACTATGCTACTTTCATTCTATTACAAAATGTGGAATAATATTTTGGGGCAATTCTTCCAACAGAGGAAAGATTTTCGCTTCACAAAAGAAAATAGAATTATGGCTGGTGCACAACTCAGAACCTCATGTAAAGTCTATGCAAAACAATCATAAATTCTGCCTATTCTGTGCCAGTCTTTCGTTAATGAACTCCATTATCAATAATCATGATTTTTTTTAAACAATTTCACCTATACACAACATAAATACAAGAAATAAGCATCATCTTCTCAGACCAGATGCCAACTTATCTTGTTTTCAAAGAAATACATTCTGTGCTCGCATTAAGACACAAATGAATCCATGGAATATATGTATGTATGTAAGTATGTGTGTGTGTGTGTGTACATACGTACTTATGAACACCGTGTCGCTCTCCAAATTGACGAATTTAACAATTACCGTAATGGCAAATCATTTGTCGGATTATTGCATTATTACTCAACTGGCTGTGCTGAATATATATCCGGAATGTGGTGCTGAAGTGAAATCATAACGGAAATAAATTAATATTGAAAAAAACTGGTAAGGTACAAAAGATTAATTACGCGACGTAGTTTCTTGCTGAGCGTATATAGTAAAGTGAGCGGTCTTACTTTAGAAGTTATTTGATCAAACTTACGCGTGGTCTTTCGTTTGTCTTTTTTTTTTTTTAGTCCACCTACGTAATGTGTACTTTAATCCATGGTAATGTTTGATTATCAGTGGAGATGAACAATGGAGAAAATACGTTGAATGTCGTTGGCATAGATCAGAGTCGTTGGCAGTCAGTATTAGTTTGTGAGATATGTGGCGGATTTCGGGACTGTAATTAATTGTGCACATAACCCAAAAGTGTGTTTCGGACGTTGGAAAGCGATTGTGATTGAAGTACTGGATTCTCGTTGAAGACCATATGTTTTGATACAAAAGCGTAAGGAATGAGATCTGAACAGGTTTGAACCGTTTTGCTTATTCTGTGTACCAAAATCTACCTTAAGACACGCGCCCTTTTCTCTTGGAAATAGTTAATACGGAATTAATATAATAGCAAAATAAGTTTTTGGCCGTGTTAAGGGTGTTGCGTGTGTGTGGTGGTGGGGCAGCTGGCCAGGTTTCATTTCATTTCATTTTGCAATCTGTAAATCCATACAAGGTATTACAGCCTAAGGATATAGATATTGTCATATTCATAATATTAATACTAGTATGCATATCATAAGGAACAAACTTACCAGCTAATTCTAATAAAAATAAATTGTAATTGTAATTGTAATTTTATTAACATTCCATAGACCATAGTACAATGCATATATGATATAGAACAAGTCCTTAGGTACATATTAATGTAGTTAATATAATTTAAAGAAGCAATAAGA
>Ga0123355_10018937_pt1 | contig 10946 bp, 4 predicted proteins | sample TergutEmb28metaG_3_FD_89872 | JGI IMG/M metagenome (GOLD analysis project Ga0123355, IMG submission 89872) | Embiratermes neotenicus P1 segment gut microbial communities from Petit-Saut dam, French Guiana - Emb289 P1 | ecosystem: Host-associated > Arthropoda: Insects > Digestive system > Gut ...
GGTGTTTTTACCTTTTGTACATGTTGTAAAATTCTAATTTGTCTCGTGTGTTTTGTTGCTAGTTTTAAGTTGTCTTTTGTGTAATTGTTGTTGGTTGACCGTGTGTATTGCTGTAGTTGTCTTTTTGTGTTGTTATGTGTATTTGTTGTACTGTGTGGGCATTGCTTTTTTTTTTTACTATAGATGCCGGACAGCTGGCTAGAAGTCAGTACACGGAAGGTCCTGCGACCGGCCATCTCAACACAGGTTTTTCTTGGTTTCCCTGTGCCTAAAAGCAAATGCTGAGATGGTTCCCAAGATTCCAAGTTGCCACTGACATGCTTCTCATGTAGTCCTACCGACTTAAATTTAGTAGTAACCAATTTCATGTGTTGTTTACATGTAAAATAACCACTGCCACCGGGAGACAACCCAATTGCAGTAAATAAATATTATTATTATTATTATTATTACAGATGTAACCATAAAAATAACTTTAATAATCTGTGTGCCGATTCGGACGTCTGTAACAGGCACTCGATCACTTTAAACATTATACCAATATTATGATGGATATCGGCATCTTCTTTTGCACAACGGGCGTACAAAACATTTCGAAATTTGGTCCTATTCCTTCATCAAACACTTTTCCACTAGGTCCTGTTCCAAATACAGCCAAGCTTGTGTGATTTCAGTCTTCCTCCGCGAAGTGGATGACATAAGCGCCCTTCATTTAAACTACGCAGCTTTTAGTGGAAAATATTTCCCTACGTTTCGGGACAACCTGTAGGTCCCATCTTAAAGGATCAAGAATAAAAAAAAAAAATTGACCCTTGAAGATGGGACCAATAGGTTGTTCCGAATTCGGTAATGAATTACCACCATAGGGTGAACGATTTCCCATATAATCGCAGATCTCAACACCAAGAATCTTACAACAAAAAATATGCTACATATCCGTAAGTCATTACAACTGTCGTTAGAGCGACTCACTAGGGGGTGTATGGTCCGGGGATCTAATCCCGAGTACAGCGAGATTTTCCGTACCTGTCCAGATCTGACCTGGGGCCCACCCAGCCCCCTATACAATGGGTACAGGCTAATTCCAGAGAGTATATCGGCCGGGCAGTGGCCTTGACCATCTACCCCATACGACACTGCGTTTAAAGAAAGAGTAGAGCTATACCTCTGTTCCCCCTGTGGGCCTTCCGGGTCTGTTCTAGGGTTAACTTTACCTTTACCATTACCTCTATGTCAGTAAAATTACAATCAGTGACACGCGAACGATTCTCTCAGTGCCCAGTATAGTATATCGCAGGCAGTGAAAAATATCCTACAAATCAGCCTAAGTTATGAGCCTAATAAAAAATTTCCGGTTTTTGGGGGTCTGAATATTAATTTAGTTTTAACAAAACCAATGTCTTGTTACCAAATTCAGTTAAAAATAGGTCTACAAGGTTCTATCGTAACAACACTTTCCTTCTGACTACGTTACGATTTCCCAAGTGACTTCTTTCTTGGAGAATGGTGGTTAATATTTTGCACTAATTTTCATCTCCCTCACGAAAGTTTCATGCAGCACCCATTTAATTCTGCCTGATTTAACAAATCTAATATAATCACATGCAGAATTGAGAATATAAAGCTCCTCATTACATAAATTTCAGCAAATCCCGTCACTTCTGCGGTTCTAGTTTTCTCCTCAGTACTTTGCGAACGCATAAACGTAGCCTGTGTTTACATCACAGAAGTTAAACATCAAATTTCCTATGTGTACAGAAGGTGAATACAACATTTAAGTTTTATATTTCAATTTTAACAAGTGAAGAATCCCCACCGAAAATTAAATGGTTAGTCTCTTCCAAAGAAAAGCAATTAAACATATTTATTGGCCGTCAGATAATTTCTACAGGATCGTTGTACTATTAACCTTACCTTTAGACACTCCGAGCTGCTTGTGTGGGGACAAATATACATGTCAAGGTCACAGGATGAGTGCAGCCATCTGTCAGACACTGAGTGTAACTTCTGGTGAAAACATCTACGCAACGATATCATGATACGATAAACACCATCTATCGGCCACTCGGAATAATTACCTTAATAATTCATATACAGAATTAAATCTGGTGTAACATGTACAAAGTCCGACTCAGTGGCCGAGCTGTCTATGGCGTGGTTCTACGGCCACTCGCTTGCTAGGATTGCGGGTTCGAATTCTGTCTAGAGCACGGATGTGTGTCTCTTGTGAGTGTTAAGTGTTTTCAGGTAGAGGTTTCCGCTACGAGCTGATGCCTCGTCCAGAGCAGTCGTACCGAGTGTGGTGTGTCTGAGAGTGATCGAGGAACATCATACAGAAGGCCTAAGCCCACTAGCGCTCTCGAGCCACAAAAAAGAATTATACATATTATGTTGTTCTACACAAAATTCCTTTGGAAATGTAATTTGATATAAGAGAGGGGCGCAGTCTAACAGTGACAAAAATTTTGCAATTTTGAGTTTCCTAAATAAATGGCGAGTGATTGAAAGGTGAGCAATCGAAAATATTTCTGCCTCTTGAATAGTGAAGTAAACTTTCAACCTCAGTGATCAGAAGAAGATTAGAGCATTACTGATCCGCCGATCAGCAGTTAGGCACCTTTGCTGTGTACCGCCACGTCACAGATAACGACAAGCGGGTGACAGAGACTTTGAAGGCATTTTCCAATTTAAAGTGTGTAGTTACCAGTCGGTCACTGGACAGAACAGTGCAGTGATACCGGAATGTTGTCATGTAAAATGGGTTCCCGCGTATTGTGTTCACACATTCACAAAAGCAAGCCAGTCAGTCGGATGTAACAACACATCCACAGCGACCCCATTATGTTAACGTTCGGTTCACATCTACCACTACGCGTGTGTGTATTCAGCCTTCCGGACATGCGGACGGCAAGCTACACAGTTAGTTGTAATCGATTTCCAGGCGGAATTATTTTCTCTGATAAATCTACAGGTAGTGTGTAGAAACCATGCTATCTGCAATTATACACTGCGCCCACTATCGCAGTCATTAAAAACTTCACGCGCTGCTATTCAAGTGATAGTCACAGAACGTAATGCATAGACCTATCCTTTGTGTAACTTTTTAAGTTCTGATATTAATCAAAATAATATTTAACAAGACAGGCAATGCACGTATAACGTAACAATGAGGCGTGTTCGTGCAACCACTGTTGCAGTGGAGAAGGGATAAGTAGTACATATTCTGTGTGTGTGTGTGTGTGTGCGCGCGCCGTATTATATTGTCATCTATGGCTTGTCTGGCTCTACTATTTTTTTCTAAATTATTCCATAAACGGCACGATTTTCGGGAAATGTTTATTGAACATAAAATATGTGTTTTGATAACAAAGAATTTAGTGTATTATACTTACAGTCCAACACAACTATATTTCCATAGTAGTACAGTAGGAATACAACTACGTGTTTCGGCCCTATAAGTGGGCCATCTTCAGGTTGTGCTTTGACTTACAGAGCAGCTATGCAAGATGTGTGGGGTGTTCTTTGAGGGTATTGGGGATAACGGGATCTCGTTGTTTCTATACTGAGTATCATTACCAAGGGCTGTTACAAGTGGCTCTGTAAGTCAAAGCATAACCTGAAGATGGCCTACATATAGGGCCGAAACATGTAGTTGTATTCCTACTGTACTACTAGGGAAATATAGTTGTGTTCGACTGTAAGTATAATACACTAAATTCTTTGTTATTGAACCAACACAACAGGGATGACGCACCACAAAATGTGCTTTGATTTTCACTAAAACCTTTGTCTGAAACATTTCTCAATCTGCGAAGAATCAGCGAGATATAAAAAAATGTGCTAAGGATTTCATATAAAGTGTCCGTTGTCATTTTTAGTATAGCATAAAGTTTCTCGATATATTTGCTAAAAATCATCAAATATAAAATTTCATGTAAATCCTTCCAGTAAGGGCCTATTTTTTCTATGTGAACAGACAGATAGTTTGACATGACAAAGCTAATAGTCGCTTTTCACAATTTTTAACACGCTTTAAATCTCGATTTTCACTCAGAAAGAACGCACTGTTTTCATTAAGATAACCGTAATTTTCAGATAGGAGATCACCGTTGTGTAATAATCATACATGTATATGAAGTGAACGATGCAGAAACACAATCCAATTACAGGCCATATTCGGGCTGTGTTTCTGCATCCTTCTTTTCTTATATACCCACGTATGTATGGTGAACCCATAAGGTTAATGTTTCTAAGGCAATAATAACATGAAGCATACACCTGCCAAAAGTGTAGGGAAAAAAGTAAATTCTCTTTTATGTACATTAAAGTACTACCTGATGATAGCCAAACAAATAAGCCGAAACGTGCAGTAAAAAAACACAGAATTTACTACATTATTATCAGTTGTGTTTTTCTGAGCATAAAATATTGAATTGAGGATGCGATTTATTAATGACCTAAATATTACTCTCATTTCAATAACACATTTATTTCATATTTCCTACTAAGTTTTGTGTTCATTCATACGTCTTCCACACACACACAAACACACACACACACACAAAGTTGCGATAAAAAATAAGTGACTGTTACCATCTTTGGATTCTCACTTTTGTCAGATTGAGTTAGAAACGTGTTGTGGCAGAAAAGTGAAATTTAGGTGTCCTGCGATCAGCTTACTGAAGAGCTGTAACGTATTAGAAGGTTGTTAGTGCTGACAGGTATGATAAAGGATTTTAAGAGGTTGTAAGATTTATGTATCACAAGGTTACAGAATTCATTTATGTAAATTATTGAAAAAATCTCTGGTGTTCAGATTTAGAAATATTAACCAGAGGTACCTCGAACACACCAATCATTTGCCAAGTAAACAGTAAGAAATTTCAAGGAATTTTAAATTAAAGCTGGCAAGCCATTTCACTCATTAACTACCTGAAATAGTCAAGGTAGCTTAGACGGTCTACGGGCTGGAAGACCGACAAATCTCAGTTATCTTTATGTGTGACATCCCGTTAAGTCATACAAAACTAAAAAGAAGGAAAGGAGGGCAGCCATTCACAGAAACACCTTGCACAAAGAGCACTTGCATTAAATACGTCAAAATTTCAGTACCTTAAAATTGCATGGCGTTTAATTTTTACGGGATAAAATAAGAAGCTGCCAAAGTGCTGTTGGCAGGGGGGGGGGGGGGCACCGCTTCCTTCCCTTCCAATCCGCAGTTACACTTCGACCAATAAAATTAATGTTGTTGAGTTTCAAACGTATTTCTTTGGATGTGACTGGTAAAACCAGGTTTTTGCCACTTCGTGTCCACTATACTGCTAAAATAAACAGTTTGCAGTGTAACTGATTCCGTTTTGAAAATTCTAACCACATCTAAGTTATTCTACACACTAAGACATTTACTAAAAAAGCCTTCTCCCTCATCTACTCTACACCGTGTAGAGATTTTTTTTAGTTGGTGTTTCTGTTGCATTATAATTTGCAAGGAATTTTTGCCTAAAAATTTCAATTCTGCAGCCTTGGCACAACGGGTTATTTATTTATCTGCCCTTTCTTCAGATATACATAAAACATCGAATACTCAAATTATTTTCTCTCCAACCATGTGTCCCCTTACATTTCAGCAATAAGCATATATCTCGTTATCTTCTTCATTAAATAGCGGGCAGCCGCTTTTCTCTACATTTGTTCTTGTAACTTTCAATTTCCACATGCCCAATCAAAACCATGCTAAATCTGTTCTCTCCTTCATATCGTAAAGGCCGTTTGTTCAGCATCAGCAAAAAATGTTTCTCTTCTCCAGAATATCCAAACGGGCTTCCTTGCTTATCCGAACTTCTCTTCAACCTAACGTGGACTGAGACTGCGCTCTTCTGGGTTATAACGCAGCAAGTGGTGATAATTTATTACTGACGTTTCGGAACAACCTATCAGTCCCGCTTTCAAGGGTCACGAATCCTCTTTCATTGGAGATTTAGAAACCCCAGCGTTAAGCTATCCACTCACGTTCTTGGTGCCGAGCTTAGGGAAGTTATACCAGCTACAAAATCTTTCATTCCTATCGGCGTACCTACAGGCAAAGAACAGAATATCGCTTAAAGCGCTTGTACAAGGAAGGGGGATATAAGAAATTTTTTCCTTTATTTAAGTACAGACTCAGCTGCACAATAGCGCACTAAAACCAGAGCACAAGTACATGGAGAAAACGACCATATCTAAGAAAAGAGTAAAGCAAAATACAAATGTAAAACAAAGTATTAAAATTAAATTCATATTTATATCAAACTTAAAAACCAAAGCAAGGATAAAGGATTACACATAATTATAAAGAATAATCTAAAATCATGAAATGGATGTTTTCGTAAAAATAAAACAAATTTAGCTCAATTAAAAATAATAATGATTATAATAACTATTATTATTATATAAACTAGTTCATTATTTATTTGGCAACAGTAAGAAAACTAATTTGCAGGCCAATAAGGAAAAGCTGGCTGCACAACTGAAGCAAAATTATGTCAATAAAAGAGAAAAGTAAAATAAAACAAAAAAAGAAGTAAAAATCACTAACAGAAACACAAATAACTTAAAGAAATCTTCAAGTATATCTATATTTACCTATATTCTTTAACGAAATACTATTAGCGTTAATGACAATATAAGAGTTAATAATTTAATCAACATTACTTATAATATTAATATTACACAGACATTTCTTTTCTAAACGAAAGTACATCTTCATTTGGCTACTAAAGAGACTTTCTGCTTTACGTTAAGCACAAGACTTATTTTCATAGTACCATGATATCAAGATATTTAAGTTTTCGTTGCAATAACTAAGAAATTTAATTTCTTCCTTGTTTGCGACGCAGCAGTGAGCAGACGCCTACGTTGCTGAAGAAGGTGCTGCTTCCGTGCTCTACCGTGAATAAGGACGTAGCACCCACCTTTGAGTTGTTGGTTCCTGTCTACCAAACTGTGGAGCTTCGGATCCCAGAAGATAGCAATCTTCATTCTTTATTCATCATAGTGTTCAAAACAGCTCGAATCCAATTATCCCACCAAAATCAATTTCAGGAAACACCTGAGAAAGCGTTCAGGAAATTGAGATAAAGTTCCCTGGTGTGGTACAGTAATGTCTCGTGCACCGTGTGTGCATTATGTCTCTTGGCACTCTGCACATTAAACTTGCATCCTAATAAGCATAAAAGGGAACTAATGTCGAAAGCAGAGCTTTTTTATGTAACCACAAGTTTCATTATCGAAGTCTGTTCAATTATTTGGGAAATCATAAATGCAAATTCACAAGTGTAATATCAGTACGTTTGTGGTCAAGTGCTAAAACCGTATTAAGGAAAGAGTTAGGAGAACAAGACTCATTCAGATAATAAACTTTCAGTTTTATGACCTAAGATATTGTCTTGAGACGTAATTTACGACACGGAACAAAAGAAGATAGAATATTATTGAGCCCAACTAAGAATGAGAGATCGGAACTGCAGGCTATTCTGAACACGAAAAACAATGGAAATGAATAAAGACGGAAGAGCTTTAAGGCTCTTCCTAATAGACGAGTTAACACAATAAGCCCGTGGTACTTTAAGAACTTTGATGTAAAGTTTTAGTACAGGGGGACCAAGTGATTTCATTTCATATTTTTCAAGACATCTACAAGTTGCACGAAGATTTCACGTCTCTTTCCTTGTGCAACGTTATTTAATATCATTCTCACAGTATAGTTAATATTCTGTGGTTCCGCGATCTCTGGAATCTTTTATGGTTTATTTTGATGTGTGTCGCCAACTTGCAACATAAACTGTTGTTTCCTTCCTCAACACCAAGGCCTAGGATTACCGAAGGAGGGTAACCGTTTTCTGAAAGTCTGAAGTTTCGACCCGTTCCACAGTCGGAGGCAGGGTGAATCTGATTAACACGACATTTGAAGAACTGTGTCTGCTATGAATACTGCCAATTATATAGAAGTATTTCATTTGGCACAGTACGTGCCCTAAAAATAGGTACATTTTATTAAGCACATTAAATCAGGCCTAAATAAACTTTCGTTATTAAGAAAGCGCTAGAGAAAACATATTTCTATCAGCATGAGAATATTAATGTTATAAATAAATTCGAGAACAATGATAATTCCTTAAAGTGTAATATAACGGACACCCTCAAGGATGACTTCATGAATCTTATCCAGTTGTCGTCAATCTGACACGAAAGGTGGGTTAGCCGAGCGTTTAAAATACCCTCGACCGAAGTTTGGTCACCTTTGAAACCTGAATGCCTTTCAAAGGATTGCTTTCTACGCATTGCGTTATTGCGAAAGGCATCGTAAGGAGTTCTTTTATCTGAAAAGCTCTTGTGTAAAGGTAAAAACAAAACTCGATACACATTCTCTCTTCCTAAGACCTACCATTCCTCTGGGCTACATTGATAGCAGTAGCACTCAGCACAAACACACTTACGTACCAATTGCACAGAAACGCAAATTTCTCTTACAGTCAAACTCACCACACTAATCCACAAAAAAGAGACCCAGTGGCTCCCAGCGTCGCACAGCTGCATTGTACTGGGTTATCTCTCCACGACGCCAGTCCGGAAATTTTGGATCTCGACTCGTGAAAAAATTAGGCTTAACGATAACAAATGTATTCATTAGTTAGTCAGTTGATGGGAATAAATTTCACTCTTATTATACAGACTCAGTAAAGGCAAAACAAATACAAACCGTCACGCAGTGCATGACATCTTTGCTTAATGGAATATGACGGGTCGACATCGTTTTCATAAAAAGCTATCATTGTGTATTCACATAATCAGGCCCCACACTCATATTTACATTTTCTTTAGCCACTTTAATGCTAGTACTATCCCCCCATTTATGCCTAGTTCTACCACATTACCTTTTTTTCTTTCTTCAGGTTTTGTAACTAAATTTTGCACAATGTTTTCTTTGTATTTTGTGTCCCGTTATCTTGCATAAAAGAGTAGAAAATGTTTAATTAATTCCACACCTCTCTCATTTCTAAGTTAGAAACCGATATAACATGCAGCCTTTAACCCTTTGAAGCCTAACGACCCCTATAGTGGTCGTACCGCACCGCTAACCTCTAAACGTTGCAATTTTATATATTTATTCAACAAATATAGGTACTGAATATTTTAAACACGGTATATACTCTCCGTTTTTTATCTTCAAAATGCAGTTTGTTTCATAATTCTAACGTATTTTGTTCCTGTTTTATTCACATTTTATATACAGAGTGTGCTAAAATTTAAAAAAATAATTCCGGCGCCAAAAGGTTAAACATAGCTTGTCAAAAGTTTTCATCAATTCGCAATCTTCACACGAATACTTTTGAAGAAATATGTCACTATTCATTAGCCAACTTAAGTGACCATTACGAAGAAAAATTACAATACTCCGGCATATATTAAGAGCTCCTTGCGGTAGTTACAGAATCAGATTTGTACCATCTATCACCTATTGTCACACAATAAGTCACGCTAATGTTGTGAATACTTAACATGCTCTATATTGGGTCTGTAATCAAAATAACTGAATTCTTACCTTTCAGAAAACACAACATAATTCCATTAGACAAAGGAATTGGTTAGTGTTGTATCAGTAACTGCTACTTATTGTGAGAATTATACTCAATACTCCAACACAGAGTTTGAGCAAAATGCAGAGTTTTAATGCTGAGTCAGGCGGTACGTTTAATAATCAGTAGGCTTTTAAGGGCTAAATGCATGTCTTGCAGAAATACTGGCGCGAGTATTCACGCTATTTCATCCCGTCGGTATCTGCAGGCAACAATGCATGTCGTCATCCATTATTTATGACACGACAGAACGATATCCGGCGCACTTAAAATTAGAATAGCTTTTAAAGTATTGATGAGCCAAACACAGACGCGATTTTATTGACTGCGTGGAGAGATGGGACAGCCCAGACAGTAAAATGCAGCCTGGGCAGCCGAGATGTATGTTTCGAATTCCGGCCAAGGTCAAAGGGGTTTATTCTTCTCCAAACCGTTCAGTCGGGCACTGGAGTCCATCTAGACATGTGTTAAAACTTAGCGGGGACACTTTCCTCGGATATAAAGAGACTGGAAAGCGGAAGCTCTTCTTCATTACTACCGAGGTTAAGGACGTTTGGAGCTGTAAATCATTTCTCTCATACCGTTTCATGGCCTTGTGCCCAAAACACGCAAGGGTAACTTTAATTTTACCATGAAGTAACCTGTCAGAATTTGGCTGGACTGTACCGAGAGGATCTTCACTGAGCCTCAACACCAAAGGACGCATCTGTCCTAACGTTATGCACCACACTGTAGCCAACTTCGCATATGGTACCATAACATTCAACTGCCCGCGTAGAGAACGATAAACATGCACAAGGCAATATATACGTAAATATTTGGTGCGCGTTCTACATATATGTCATTCTTATAATCAACAACAAGTATATAATATTATCAACTATGCGGCGACTACACAATTTGAAGAACATATTTATCTATTTGGTCAGCACTTTTATGGAAACATAAAACTGTTTTTACATTTCTCCTAAATTACAGCAAGTTTCCCAGGCGACAACCCTGTGATACAAATTTACGGTTTGCTTAGTGCCCCGACTGTCCTTCAAAAATATGACGATCGTGTTCGCAACATTCCGTCAATTCGTGTCCTAACCTTAGCCGCATAAATCGATTATATATTTTCAAAACAAATTTAAAGAAGAACTAATTTCTTTTGATCCTGCTTCCTACGACTAGCCCTCCCCCCCCACCCCCCCCTCCCCCCTCTTTCCCCCCCTTTCTTTTCTTTTTTTTTTTTTTCTTTCTTTTTTCTTTTTTTTTTCGTATCTTTGCAAACTTTATAGTTGCTGTATAATTATAATTGCTGTGTAATAGTGAAAATTTATAAAATAA
>Ga0123355_10018938_pt1 | contig 10946 bp, 9 predicted proteins | sample TergutEmb28metaG_3_FD_89872 | JGI IMG/M metagenome (GOLD analysis project Ga0123355, IMG submission 89872) | Embiratermes neotenicus P1 segment gut microbial communities from Petit-Saut dam, French Guiana - Emb289 P1 | ecosystem: Host-associated > Arthropoda: Insects > Digestive system > Gut ...
CCACATTTTTTTGCTTATCTGTCAAGCCTTTTTTGTTACCGTTTTGTTACACTATGGGTGTTTTTCGCATATTTTCCTACACAAAAAAGAGCAACTATCTTTTCAGATGCTTGCTCTTTTTTGCCGTTTCTCATGTCAATGCCTTAACTTAATGGTATTGGCTGGTTGCCAGTTGCTCTTCTTTTTTAAGTTTCAACTCTACGCACAATTTCCCTATGTATGCCGAAGCACACTTGGGACTACTGTCCAAAACCCGCTCAAAATACGCATCTGCCTTATACCATTCCTCGTCTTCGAGAAATAGTGCGGCACGCTCCAATAAGGCTTCGGTGCTTGCATTTGGGTCAATTGCAACGGGTGGTGGTGGCGAATTTACAATTATAGGAGGACTTACCACTGGCGCAGGGGGCGGCTTGTAATCCAAACCTGAATACATTCTATCTGCCATACGTTTCGCAATATCATACGCTTCTGCTAGATTCTTATTCATGCGTTCAACTCCTATTCTTAGATTATTTTTCCGAGCAAAACAAATTTGTTTCAAAATTCAAAGTGCCGATAAGAGGATTTTAAACCTCTTATTTGGGAGGATTATAAACCCCATAATTCGTCATGTCAAGCGACACAGAAATGGGGTTTGCATTTTGATTATTTTCAATAAGTTATGGGAAACGATGCAAGAAAAAGGAATTACAAAATACAGACTGCGAGAAAAATATAACATAGAACAAAAAACACTTAATCGGCTAAAAGATAACGACAATGTAGAAACCAAAACGCTTGACAGATTATGCGAAATCCTTGACTGCAATCTGGAGGACATAGCAACCTATGTAAAAACGCATGAATAACGGGCAGGCGATATAGCCGCTTTTCGTAATTCAGTTTATTTTGAAACTCTGGTATTCTATTCGGTAACGATAATGAAAGAATGGCTAAACACCCGATATGTGTCAATCACACATTTTAGTGTTTAGCCATTCTTTTATTGATTAAAAAGTTATTACTTCTCTGTGGTGTTAAGGTATTCTACGTTTAATAATGTCGTTCATTTTATAACCGCCATCAAAAGCAGCTTTTACGTAGTCACGAAACTGTTCGCATGTCAGACGCTCTTCATGAGTACCCTTCACAAGCTTTATTTCAGGATATTTACTGCTTATTATTTCGATGTATTTATTAATGAACGGACATAATGCAACCATGCAAAAACTAAAATGAATAGCCGTCACCTTAAACTCAACTAAAGCATTAATTTTACGCATAATTTTTTCTGGATACCCTAATGTGGGGCATCCACAACAGCTTATGATACCTACAAGCGAACTGTTAGCTTTATCATAATCACTAAATTTTCCAGTGCGACATTCAAAATCATGCAGGCAAGGGGCTGAACAGCAATCCAAATCATTAACAGCGTTAGAACACGTTACAATACCAATGTATTCTTTATGCATAACAATCACGTCCTAAATTATGAATTTCTAATACGAATCACAAGATGGATTACACTTACAATAAGCGTTGCGAAAACTATACCCACCAGCAACCACGCAAGCACTACTGATGTGGTATCTGGCGAAACTTCCTCCACGCGCATGATGTCCCATGTGTCTAGGTCGTGACGGCGCAGGTCTACTGATAGGGTTAGAGTGCTTTCGCGCTCTAGGGAGTCTAGCAGTTCCTCCCATGGGATTGCGTTGTATAGTATTTCGCGATTTATTTCGGAGTGGGTTGGTGGTAATGGTTCGGGGTCTTCTTCTTCGTAGATGGGAGGTGCATATTCTTCGATTGGCTCGTCGTCGGGGAGCATGTCAAGAATGGTGCGGCATGTATGCGCCAGATAATTAAACGGCACATGCAAAGTTTCCAAATTTACAAGAAGTTCAATCCCAGCAAAGCAACTGATGTCTATACCATAAAGGTCTAGCGAATCTATAACATACAAATGCTCGGAAGTTAGCGGCTCGTAATAATAAAGCTCTGCGCGTTCGCGAACTGCCGCCAGAAAATTTTCGTCACAGAAATAATGCGAAAGGTCTTGTATTTCGCCCTCTGCATTTTCGTATGGAACTAGAACGGCATTTTCATATTCGCCATTTTCAGCATCAGTGTACGCTGAAACAGGCAATACAATTACTGCCGCGAATAACATAAACAAAACACCAATAAATACTTTTTTCACCATAAAAACTTCTCTCCTAGAGATTTATTTTAACTACAGCGATTCCACTCAATGCAAAATCCAAAAAAGCGGGGTCAAGGGGGCTGCGCTCCCTTGCAGGGTTTGGGACAGCGTCCCAAGGTCTTAATCTTTAATCTTTTAATCTTTTATCTCTTAATCTTTTAAACTAGCAAGCAACCCTCGGATTTCTTTGATTCGTGCTACTCCGCCATCTTCTGGGGGCTTTTCTCCTTTGTAGGCGCGGATTGTAATGTATGGATTTTGCGACATTGTGAATAGCAATCGTGCTGGGTTTAGGGTTATGGCTTGAAATATTTTGTCGGGGTCTACTGGAGCGTTGTCGCGGAAGGTTAGGACTATGTTTAGCCCCTTTTGTGCTATGCCTATTACACCTAGGTCGCGGGCTTCGGCTTTCATTAGGGCAACGTCCAGAAGATTTACTACTGGTGGGGGCATTGTGCCGTAGCGGTCTTCTATTTCTTCCTGCACGTCGTAGTAATCTTGCTGGGTGGCTATTAGCGAGATTTTTTTGTATATCTCTAGCTTTTGTTGCTCGTCGGCTATTAGGCGTGGAGGGATAAATGCGTCTACACTTATGTCGATATTTGTTTCGTATGTTACTGGTGGTGGTGTGCCGCGAAGTTCGCCCACTGCTTCGGCTAGTAATTTGCAATACATGTCATAGCCGACTGAATCCATATGCCCATGCTGTTGCTGACCAAGCAGATTCCCCGCACCACGAATTTCCAAGTCACGCATAGCAATCTTAAAACCTGCACCAAATTCGGTAAATTCGCGAATTGTTTTCAAACGCTTTTCGGCTTCTTCGCTAAGAACTTTATCGCGGCGATACATCAAATAAGCATAAGCCAATCGGCTAGAACGCCCAACGCGTCCGCGTAGCTGATAAAGTTGACTTAACCCCATGTGGTCGGCGTTTTGAATTATTATTGTGTTTACGTTGGGAATATCCAGCCCCGTTTCGATTATGGTTGTGCAAACTAAAACATCTAACTCGCCGTCTATGAAGTCGTGCATAATGTTTTCCAATTCAGTTTCGGACATCTGCCCGTGAGCGAAGGCTATTCGCGCTTGCGGAACTAACGCCTGCACTCTGGCGGCTTCTTCCGAAATATTACGCACACGATTGTGCAGATAATATACTTGCCCACCTCGCGCAAGTTCGCGGCTTATTGCATCACGCACAAATTCCGCGCTGTATTCCATTACATATGTTTGGATTGGTTGACGGGCTTCGGGTGGTTCGTCTAGGAGACTCATGTCACGGATTCCCGTTAAACTGAAATGCAATGTACGCGGAATCGGCGTGGCTGTTAATGTTAAAACATCTACGTTGGTACGCATTTCTTTTAGCTTTTCTTTGTGACCTACTCCGAAGCGTTGTTCTTCGTCAACGATGATTAGACCCAAGTCTTTGAACTTCACGTCCTTCGACAAGAGCCTGTGTGTTCCTATTACTATGTCTGCTGTGCCTTTTTCTAGGTCTTTTAGAGTTTGTTGTTGTTCTTTGCGGGATTGGAAGCGAGATAGCCGCTCCACTGTCACGGGATAACTTTTCATGCGTGACACAAATGTGCTGTAATGCTGTTGCGCAAGAATTGTCGTGGGAACGAGGTACGCAACTTGCTTGCCATCTTGAATTGCCTTAAACGCGGCACGAATTGCTACCTCTGTTTTGCCATAACCAACATCACCGCAAATTAATCTATCCATCACACGCGGAGATTCCATGTCGCGCTTTACGTCTTCTATTGCGGTTACTTGGTCGTCTGTTTCAGAGTATGGGAATGCCGCTTCAAATTCTGTTTGCCAAACAGTATCGGGGGCGTATTCGTGGGCTTTGGCGGCTTGACGTTGGGCATATAATTTTACTAAATCTGCCGCCAGAATTTCCACGGCTTGCCGCGCTCGTGTTTTTGCTTTTGCCCAGTCTGCGCCGCCTAGTTTGTTTAGTTTTGTGTCTTCGCGCCCGCCTATATATTTTTGAATCATATCCATTTGCGAGGTTTGTACATACAAATGCCCGCCGTCTGAATACTCCAGCTTTAGATAATCGCGAGATAAACCATCACTTATAACCTGCTCAATCCCGCGAAATACGCCGATTCCGTGGTTATCGTGTACGATATAATCGCCAATTCGTAAATCTGTGAAGCTGGTGATTTTTTGGGCATTCTTCTGCTTGCGATGTTTGCGGCGGCGTGATTTCTCTGCGGTGAAAAGCTCCTTGTCAGATATTACCGCGAGCTTTATATCGGGATATTCAAAACCTGCGGAAAGCGTTCCGCGTGTTACTGTCACTAAGTTAATCGCTAAATTCTGCCCCGAAAGCGTTTCTGCGAAGCGCGATAAAATATCCATGTCGTTTAGGGCGGCTGTAAGCTGTTCGCCGTGCCGCCGCGACCCCGCCAATAGCGCGACTAAATAACCCTTATCAAGCCAACGCGAAAGGTCTTCTTTAAGTTCGCTGGGCTTATGACGAAGCGGCATACATGTTCGTGCGGTTATTGGGATTTCTGTTGCGTCGGGAAAATCGTTCAACTGCCCCGACAACAACGAAAATAACACCCGCGAAAATTTTTGCGTTTTATGCAAAATTTGCGCCCATGTCATCATCACTTGAATTTGCAATGGCAAAAGTCGCCCCGCAATTAATCTATGGCTGATGCTTTCTTCATACTCTGCCCAGACTGTTTCCATATGCGAAGAAATTGAGTTTGGCGCGTCGAAAAAAATTACAGCGTTGTCGGGCAAGTAATCAAGAAGATTGTTTTCCTCCTCGTAGAAAAACGGTAGGAATGCATCTGGTTGGCTGGCGGTTATTCCGTGTTCTTCGCTCCAGTTTTCCAAGGTGTAGTCGATTGTTTCGGTTAGGGTTTTGGCTTCTTTTGCACGCCCATCTTTGGTTAGGGCAGCTTTTTGAACTTCTGTAGCTTTGCGAATTTTCTTCTTTGCTTCGCGTAGCCGCTTTTCGTCGAATACTAACTCCCGCACGGGGTAAATCTCAAATATGGTTGCATTCTCAACAGAGCGTTGCGATAACGAATCAATTACGCGAATCGAATCCACGTCATCACCGAAAAACTCAATGCGCAGGGCTTGACCTTCATTTAAGTTGGAATTTGTTTCATGCTCCGCTTCCGCGCTTCGATAACTTCCCACCGCTGGGAAAATATCCAAAATGCCCCCACGTAGCGCGAATTGCCCTACTCCTTCTGCAAGCCCGCTTCGTTCGTAACCCATTTGCACAAGCTTGCGAATAAGAGCATCTGGCGCAAGAACGTCCCCCACCGCCAAACTCAAACGATACCTATGAAATGTTTCGGGCGGTGTCATGCGGTCTAACAACGCTTCAGCAGAAAGAATCACCACGGGCGAATCCAACGAACCATCAGCACATGTCCCTGTTGAACGCAATCTATCCAGCACACGAAGCCGCTGGCGCGTAATATCGGGGCTTTTAACATCTGCCGCATAGAAAATTAAATCACGACTAGGATAAATGCGGCAATCCTCGCGCATGAAATAGTACATATCCTCGTAAATTTCCTTAGCCTTCAACTCTGATGATGCAATGATTAACGCAGGGCGAGATGTATCACGCAATAACGCCGCCGCCAAATGCCATTTCTGCGCATTAACAACGCCGTTCGCCCAGATAGTGCATTTGCTGGGCTTACACAGCTCGGTTTTGATTTTATTATAAACTTCGGAATGCATAATAGGGGTTAGTAATGCATGACTGTTTCGTTCGCTCATTCGGGTTTACTCCTTTAGTTCTTACTGCGAAAACGTTTACTTGAATTAGCATAAACAACTGCCGCTATAGGTATCACCAGCATAAATGCCGCCGCTATGAATACTATCGCAAGATTATCAAAGTAAATGCCTATGGGAATCAGTGCTGTAACCCCCGCTAATAAAATAAGCATCAAACCAAGGAATCTGAACAAAACCTTTTTGTCGTACTTTGCTTGTTCTGCTTCGCTCATTGTGTTCCAGCCTGCCAGTAACGAACCGCCTTTGCCGCATAGAAGTGTTATCCCCATAGCAACAAGCATAATGATTATCGGTATATTGATTGCAAATGAAATAATCATGTTGCGCCCTCCTCTTGTTCTTGTACTTTTTTGGGTAGGCGTTTGTTGAAAACATTCATGGCGGCAATTGTTCCCTCTTTTAGAATTAACTCAACTGCATCACCTGCTTTTGTTATGCCTTTAATCATATCGTCCCATTCTTCCTTTAGGAAGCGGGATAGAACGTAATCGGATAATGTCCAGCTTGGGGGTTTATCGCCTACACCTATTCTTATGCGCGGAAATTCGTCTGTGTTCAGTTGGGCTATTATGTTTAGCATTCCCTTTTGCCCGTTCGCGCTACCACGTTCACGCACACGAATATCCCCCACTGGCAAGGATACATCATCATAGATGATAATTACTTCCGATGGGGGTAGTTTATAAAAGTTGATTATCGCACGAACGGCCTCACCACTAAGATTCATGTAGGTGGAGGGTTTTACTAGCATTACCGCTTCGCGCCCTATTCGGCCTTCACCGATTTGGGCGCGGAAGCGTTTGTTTGCTTTCATTGAAATATTGAAGTCATAACAAAGTTTGTCGATTGTTTCAAAACCTACATTATGCCGTGTGCCTTTGTAAGAGTCGCCTATGTTGCCAAGCCCTACGATTAATTTCATGATACAAAATGGCTTTCTGGTGGGCCGAAGAGTGAGTTCATGAAATGTTCGGTTTGAGGGGAATAGGTTAGACGTTGTGGTTTTTCTGAAGCGGGGGCGATTACAATTTTTTGAATCACTACACCCGCGTCTACTGCGAAGATTTTTAGCGTATGAAGTCCTTCGGATAATTTGCCGTGCGGGATTGAAATAGTTCTCGCATTATTAACCACGCCGAAATCCCAGTTTACGCCATGCCCCGGTGTAAACGAACCTTGCGGCAAGCCGCTAACGGTTTTGCGTTCGCCATCATTAACTTGCACGGAGAAACGAAGTTGCTGTTCCAGTGGCAAAATTGTGGTATTCCGTGACGGATTACTTGGGGCTAGAAATACATTGATATTGCATTCCTCGTGCGTGTTGATATAGAAATTATACTCCAGCGTGGGCGCGTCTGCGTTTGGCTCGAATGACGCGCCGTTTGGCAGAACTTTAACGCTATCGCAGTCATCACGACCGTAGTTTTTCACCACTTCGAATTGCCCGCCTTGTGCGGCAGTATTTTTTGCGAATTTCGCGGGATTGATGGAAACATAATCATGCGCGGTAACAAAAGTGCCGCTTGGGAAATTCTGCGGAAGTACGCTAATAAGCGGGATTACGGAAAACACTTCATCTGCGCACGATATTTTTATTGACGCGCCTAAATCGCTAGAATCGCTAGGAAGTTTATCCCACTCCACAGAAACCCAAATGCGCGTGTGAGATTCACAAACGCCCGAGGTTTTTTCTATACTCAACCACTCCACATTTGCTTCCACGTTGAATGGGGTTGGCTCTGTGCCTTTATCGAAAATGTCTATATAGCGTTTCTTGCGCGCCAAGTTTGTGAACATTCCCAAAAATGCGGGGCTTCCGCTGGTCATTAGTTCGTTGCTGTTTTGTACGCGAATGGCAATGCCGCTTCCTGTTGGGGTTACTGTGCCTGTTGGTGGCATATCGTTGGGAACTACGGTTATTTTCGGCCCGTCCCATGAGGTGTAGCCCATGTGATTTTGACGCATTATGCCGTCCCATTTGCCGTTTGACAGTTCCTTATTAAAATATTCGGTGTCTGCCGCGTCTGCGTCAAATGCCGCTTGCGCCATTTTTGCGTACTCGTTTGCGGCGGGGAGGTTGTTTTTAGCAAGCCATAAACTCCATGCCGCGCAGATATGCGTTTTATAGGTGTTCATTGCGGCGCGGGCTGGGTATAGTGCTAGTTGATAGAATGCAGGTTTTTTCTCTGATGAAAGTTTTTCGTAGATTGCTTCGGCTTTTGCCACTACATCTTCAAATTTAGAAAGCACGTTGTCGGCTTCGTCAAAGGCAAATAGGCTGAATGTTGATGGCTCTGCCAAAACAACCTCCGCTTTACGCGCACCAAGAATTTTTGTGTACCCGTTTAGAATTTCCATTACATCTTGCGCAAACTCCGCGCCAAATTCGCGCTCTGCCCATGCTTTTGTGAACTCGTCGGTTTTGTTGGGCGCACTCCATTTTTCAAAATCGTATGCTAACTCCATGAAGTAACTTAGCGGAAGTTCCATAGGCTTTAAGTCACCCACGTTTACTATCCATATATCACGAACACCGCCGTCATACGCCGCCGTCATGTTGTCCCATGCTTTGGCTAGGGGCGTTTGGTTAATCCATTCGTAACTTATTGGGCCGCCGCGATAGTCGAAGTGATAATACATACCAAACCCACCCGAACGCTTGCGCATTTCGTCCGTGGGAAGCGTGCGAATGTTTCCGAAGTTATCGTCACATAGCATTAGTGTTACGTCTTCGGGAACGTCTAGTTTGCCGTCTTTTTCGCCTGTGCCGTCGCCGTAGTAGAAGTCTTCAACTTCCTTGTATAGGGCTATCATTTGCGGCGCGGCATCACCTTTCCCGTACACGTCGGTGATTATTTTTCGTTGGTCGTTGATAACGCCTTGCAACAATGCCATATTGTCGCGCAAGGTTGCGTCTGGCCCAAGAATTGACGTATCTGCTTGCCCACGCATTCCCAGCGTTATTATTGATTCGTATTGCTGACGCTTGTCCACGCCCTCATTCCAAAACTTGTAGATTTCGTCGCGATTGGTTGCGTAATTCCATGCGCCACGATTTGACCATGTCCATTCTTTGTCGGCGCATGTCATATGCTCGTGATGGGACGTTCCCATTACTACGCCATATGCATCGGCTAATGCTGTGTTCTTTGGGTCGTCTGTGTGGAAGGAATTGTTCCACATTGTTGGCCAATAGTAATTGCCTTTCAAACGCAGAAGCAACTCAAATATTCTCGCGTAAAACGCGCTATCATACCCAGACGAAGCTTGAGGGTTTGCTAGTTTTCCATAATGTTTGCCCGCCCAGCCAGAAAGACTAGGGGCTTCGTCATTGGTGAAAAACCCGCGATACTTAACCGATGGCTCGCGACTTTCAAAGCGATAATCACCAGCCACAGTAACAGCGTCCTTCTTAGCAGGAACACTATCCGCCCACCAAACCCATGGCGACACACCTATCATCTCACTGATTTTGTAGATACCGTAAATTGTTCCGCGCTTATCGCTTCCCGCTATTACTAATGCGCGTTTTGCTCCTTCTGCGTTTTCTACTACTTCCATTATATAGCTTTCGCGTTTGCCTTTTAAGCCAGACGCTCCCGAAAGTTTTTCTACGAACGTGCTTTTTCCTAATGTACCCGCAATTATTGCCATTTCCGTTGGTTTTGAAATGTCTGATGATATTTCTGGCGCAGTTCCGCTTACCATTTCTATGTCTTTTTGCAACGCCGTTAGCGCGATTCTTACGCCTTCCCAGTCGTTCTTGTCGGTGCGCAATTCCGCACGCAATAAATTAAACTCTGTATTCACTTTTATTGCCTCCCTTGGCTTCCATCTTTTTCAATTATGAGGGTACATCAAGTCTTAGGCAAAGTCAATTACAAAAGACTGTAGGAGCAAAATTGTTCCCGATTGAATGTAAAATATATTTGACATTATGGAATATATACAATACACTGCGTCTGGAGGTGATTTAATGGCAAAAAATCTAAAACTTAAATCAGCGAGGGCGGCAATGGATTTATCACAAAAAGATTTAGCGGAGGCGGTTGGTGTTACACGGCAGACCGTAAACGCAATAGAACTTGGTGACTATAACCCAACAATCAAACTATGCACCGCAATATGTAAAACACTTGGCAAAACATTAAATGATTTATTTTGGGAGGATGATATTAATGCGAACTAATTGGAATTTTGATGAACGGCAATTGCAAATTATAGGCAAGGTTTATTACCGCGGGTTTATTATCGCGCTGTTGCTTTTGTTGGCAAATGGCATTTTGCAAATTCAAGGCATTGTTTGGGCGCAAGCGTATGCACAAACTTTGATTATTATGGTGCTAATTCAAACCATTGTGTCGGTTGATGCTATTTTCCGTGGTGTTTATTTTGGCAAAAAAAGAGTCGTCAGATGGCTGATAATTAGCACTTACGCCATAACATCATTGTTTTTGTGGAGTTTTGGTATTTGGAGTTTATCGTCAAATTCAATGTTATGTGATTGCAATATGCTAACGATTACGGGCTTCATTATAGTTATTGCAACGCTGCTTACAATAACAACAACTGCTGGGATTATTAATGAAGTAATGGAAAACCGAAAAAAAGATGAGTAGCGGAAACATGCCCTAAATATAGGCGTTTCGATTTGAAATGGGCTGAGGACGAGTCAATTCTGCGAACGGTTCTACGCAGAATTGACGACAGACGAAGCCCAATTTCAAACGAAATCGCTATAAATCCGCAAAGTAGCGAGTTTTTCTGTCATAGCCAAGTAGAATAACAAAGATGTTATTCTACTTGGCTATTGCATTATCTGCTCTTTTTTTGTAACTAGGGCGTGTTGCCACTATTTAATAGCAATAAAAACAAGGGCTAATTGAACAAATTCCGAATACATGGTATCCAATTTATCAAACCTGCAAAAAACACGGCGGAAACCTTGAACAAGACGGAA
>Ga0123355_10018939_pt1 | contig 10946 bp, 8 predicted proteins | sample TergutEmb28metaG_3_FD_89872 | JGI IMG/M metagenome (GOLD analysis project Ga0123355, IMG submission 89872) | Embiratermes neotenicus P1 segment gut microbial communities from Petit-Saut dam, French Guiana - Emb289 P1 | ecosystem: Host-associated > Arthropoda: Insects > Digestive system > Gut ...
AGAATTATGAAACAAACAGCATTTTGAAGAGAAAAAACGGAGAGTATATATGATGTTTAAAATATTCAGTACCTATATTTGTTGAATAAATATATAAAATGCAACGTTTAGAGGTTAGCGGTGCGGTACGACCACTATAGTGGTCGTTAGGCGTCAAAGGGTTAATGGTCTTTAACGTTGGCGTGCAACTTAGAACGGTAAGTGTTTGTCTCGCAACTAGAAGGTGCAAAATGCTGTAATGTAGAATCCAGGATAAACACTCTATCGATACGAGTACAGTGCGCATATTATTTTACCTATAATTCTATGTCTATTAATGCATATGATAAGGACAAAGCTGATGCCTGTGTATTCTCGTTAGATATCCTACAAAGTCTCCTGTGAATATTATATTTATTCATAACTTGCACGATCTAAATCTTGTTGTTTTTATTGTGTAAATGTGTATACATTTAAGGTAGCCAAATTCGTCAACCGTTTTGCTTGTAAGTTATCAGTTGTACGCTATTGATAGGGCACAATAACAAGTTAGAGTTTGCGAATTGAAAATCTAGGAGTAATAACAATGTGAGTGCGCCAGAATTGTTGTGTTATACATATATTTCTTAAGTTGTTATTAATTTTAGAAGTGTTTAATACAGTCAGTAAAGCAGGTAGTTACATCAGGGAACTTCTCTTGACGCATGAAACACCTTTTCGCATTCCCTTTATTCTGCCTTCTGAAAGGGAATATTTTATGGATAATGTATCTTAATACGGCAGTGTGTGTGTGTGTGTGTGTGTGGGGGGGGGGGTGGATGGTAGCTTGTTGTCCCTGAATATACACTCCTTGAACGATTGTTACAGTACTTTGCACTTGTACTTATTGAGGTCTTTTTTGCAGATTTGGCCTAAAATATCCAGACAAATATCTGACAGATCGTGGACGGCAATTTTGAAGATTCCAGTCATCTGGAATATGACGCCATGTAAATTGGTATTAAGGTACCAGTGTTTCGGCGGAGCTTACTCTCTCCAGGTACACGCAGTTCAGTTTCGGAGGACTTTGTTACTTCAGTCTTCAGGATGGTCCAGGACTGGCCTATACTGAAGATGAAGGCAGCAGTCTCAGTCTCTCCTGGGAACACTGGTATCCATTTGCAAATTACATGGTCTCGTGTTCTGGAAGACTGGGGTTTTCATCAGCGCCGCTGCGAGAATCTCGCGACTACAGTTACGTATTGAAGGTCCCTGCCTTTCCGTTGGATTGCACTCGGCAGCAGCATTCGCCGTACTTTTTGATCACAGTGGTCTATATGAGGTAGTATACAATTTGTGACGTGTCTCTTGTGCATGCCGCTGGCAGTACGTTGATATTTTACCCACAGAAATATTCTGTGATTAAAGGAAGTGCAGGAAATCTAAATACAATTTCTTCATTTCCTAGTTAAAATCGTTTTAAAGCTGTAAAGAGACTGTTATAATGAGCTTTTATTAATTTGGTCACGTTTGTAACTTGAATTTCTGCAAGCTAGTCGCTGTCGGCATGGTGGGTTGTGGTTTGTTTAGCGACCTCTCTGTATCTGGACTTCGTCACAAGCAACAGAAGCTGTATGATTTTGCTAGTGGAAAATTATCTGTAAACTTTGACAATTTGTAGATAATATGACATTCGTGGTACGTTGCATCAGGCTCTCGAAACTTTCCTGCGTGGCTGCATACTAAAATAGAATTCGCTGTCTCACAGCACAATAAATAATGTACTATTTGGACTTTTGATGCGTGTTTGTACAGGGTACAAACACACTGTACTATATAACAACTACATATTTGCCTGTTTGTCCTGCCGTTTATCCAAACAGCGAGTCACGCACGGTGGTATACATCAATACAGCTAAGAATTTTGATTATATCTCATAAAGCATACACTTCTGTTACGTAGATTTACGCAGCATCTACAACTGTATTATTTCTAGTTGGTTTGTTTTCTACTTTTAAAGAGCTTCTTGCTTATGTGTACGTAGTTTCTGTATCCGTTATATTTGTCGAATGTAACCTGAAATGTGTGCCACCTTACTTAATTACTTCCTTCCTTCCTTCCTTACTTACTTACTTACTTACTTACTGCATGGAGGAGAGTCCTTCTTGAGTAGCTAATCGGTTCTCAGCTAGTCAAGAAATTCCCCTCATCCCACTTCCAATTCAATATTATCCTCCCACCTACACCCGGGTCTTCCAAGTGGTCTCTTTCCGCAGGTTTCCACACAAAACCCCTATATACACTTCTCCCCCATATGTGCTACACGCCCCGCCCATCTCATTCTTCTCGATTTGATTACCCGAGTAGTATTTGGTGAAGAGTACAAATCATTAAGCTGCTCATTATGTAGTTTTCTCCACTACCCTGCTACCTCGTCCCTGTTAGGTCCAGATATCCTCCTTAGCACCCTATTCTCAAACACCCTCAGCCTACGTTCCTCCCTCAATGTGAGCGACCAAGTTTCACACGCATACAAAATAACAGGCAAAATTGTAGTTCTGTTAGTCTTAAAAAAGCATTGCAACCACGTAACTATATTTGTAATTGTTGATTAACAACAGTGTTTCTTATTTAATTTGTGGGTATGTATACGATCTATCATCGTGCCAAATATCACGTACCTATCTTCAAGGATTCATTAGTTACCTGCCATAATACTGTTTGCTAGAGATACATTTTTACGGCGGCCATATTGTTATCTTACATTCTACAAAAATACTATCTAAACGGAAATTGCATGATCTTTGAAAATCTTTTACCATGCGTCATTGTAGGGCCAGAAAATGTTTCGCTAGTGTCGCTCCCGCCGTTAAAATTCGCCCATCCACCATGTTGTTACTGGCTGTAGGGTATTGAAAGATATTGTGGTGCGGGTATCCTGCGCTGTTACACTTTGTATAACATTTTGTGGAGGTCTTCTGTTGTAAGAGTTGAAATGAACACACATCTTAGTGATGTCAAAATCTAACCCCTTATTAGGAAGGAAAGCAAGCAAAAATCATTTCGCTTGAAAGAGGCAATGTGAGAAAATTGCTATTTTTTTAATATTCCAAAAACGAGGCTGTTTCCAAGATTATTTACGCCTGGTAGCTGTGTTACTAAACTTCCCTGTTTTACCCAAACGGCATATCTTAGAAAAATGAGGTATGACAGAGAGAGAGAGAGAGAGAGAGAGAGAGTAAGAGAGAGCAAAGAATATCATGAAATTGGTATTTCGAAAAGTACGCACAGTGTGTCCAAGAAACTAAACGTCACATAATGTGTTTCACCCAAACGGTGCATCGTAAATAAAAAAAAAATTGACCCTTCCGCGTCCTTAGCGAGCCGACTTCGTCTGCATGCCTGAGAGAAATTAATGCAGGTTGTATCCTAAAGGCTCCTGTTTATCACAAATGTTGCATCGTAAATACAAGAAACGCTTGTCTTGATGCGGTGTTTGTGTGGAGTCGGTCCAAAGATTGTAACAGGTCGACACGGATTCGAGACCCGATGCACACGGACGCACATTGTGCCTCGCCGGTGCGCGGCCTACCATTTCCGAAACACGGCATTAAATGATACTGAGGCAGATAAGTAGTTCGTTGCATAAACAGCACGATGTTGCAGTAAGAGTGGGTCTGCCATTTCATAAGTTATAGAATAAAATGCCTTTGACTACACAGAACTATAGTTCTCTGGAGCTGGGCTCTAAATTGGTGCTGTAGTCAGAACCTGTAGTCTTCAGGGATGTGACAGCATTAGGTAGACCCCCCTCCCCAACTTAATGCTTCGGAGGAAAATCTCCGCCGTGAAGATGCAAGCAGCAGATTTGTTCGAAATGTTGGTTCCTTTTTACCGGACTACATTGCGCCACATCATAGAACACCCTATTTTAAATTCACCACTTTGAGAACCTCAGATCTTAAATACAAGGTGCTATATTTCTGGGTAAATTTGTTGATGGAATAAATAATGCAATTTCCTCCTCCCTTTGCTCCATAAGATACGTGTAAATATGTGCGTTTACCACAAATACCGGCATGTTAAAATTGCTTGCATTTTGTGTGTGCTGTAACGTTGTACACTACCAAAGATGTAGGATGGTAGGCTTTAATATTGGAAGTGGGGTAGGTAGTTCATTAGATCGGGGAATCCAATATCTACAGTATCCCTAATGTGGAACACATTGTATTGTCAGCACCCGTTCCCCTACGCAGCCAGGAATAATGCAGTGGTTCACTTGCTTTAGTCTAGGAACCGAGCAAAGAGGGATGGGGGTCAGTCCATAAACCAAAATTGGATTCCAATTTTGCAAGTTGATTTGCATTTAAACGATCAGCTCATAGGTTAAACTAAGTGGCCATGCGCAATGGCTGAATTTTGTATTATGCTTTTTTACTGTCGCATTGTGGGTAGACAAATTTCGAGAAATTGCACTATTTAGGCGCGTTCGCAAAATTTCGAAATGACTGTTATCTTCGTCATTGTCTGTCTGTGCTTCCGTCCGTCTGTCCCGTTGAAGAACTCGGTTCCAACTAGAAGGATTTTCGTGAAATTTGATATCTGAATTTTTTTTTAATCTCCAGAAAATTCTAGTTTCATTACAATCTCCAAGGGTAACGGATACTTCACACGAGCCCGGATTGCTGAATGTACGAGTGAAGGGTTATCACTCGTAAGTGATTCTTGAAATTGTTGTGAGTGCTCTGTTTTTTGTTACCGTTTTAACTGTTTTATCTGTAGTGTCAATAAACACTATTTTTTGTTAAACCCAAGGGCCTGTCTCTTACAATATGTTATACTTATTGCTTTTCCACTGCAACAATGATTCCACGAATGCGTCTCAATGTTACGTTATACGTACATCGCCGGACTTATTAGTCGGTGTGTGCGTTGGTCGTTGCGGTTTTTGGGTGTTTGGAAACATATTAGAAAATTTAGTCCCGATGTTAAGTACATTTTTATGCAGCTCTGAAATTAAATCATGGCTGCAGGACCCTGCAAGAACTTCAACAGTGCGTTTAAAAGATCAAAGTTTAAAGCACAGCACAGACGGGGGAGAGGAGTATTGCTCCATTCCTCCCACCCCCTCCCCCAACACACATACTTACATAAACAGACTCGATCAAAACGATAATACTTCTTTTTGTTTTTGTTAGTTTTTTTGTAACGTTACAACCAATAGCGTTACAGTTACGTACATTACCAGAAGATTGTCTCTAGCGGCCATGATCCTAACGCCTCCCTGCACCCAAAGAAAAGCGACACTCCTGTACAGTACAAACCATATGCCCATATGAATAGGCTCATACTGCGTCAGGCGGGTCTTTATTGTCCGTTTCTTGATCCAGTGCCTTTGCAGTAGCATTATTGTAGAATGGAAGACGAGATGGCACGTTTATTTTCTGTAAGAATGCATTATTAGTCACGAATTTGTGTTAAATTTAAATAGGCTATGGTTGACCTACCTCTGTATTGAGGAACTGTTGTGAATTAGAACTCTAAAATTACATTAATAAGGACTGTAAACTTTAAATAAACATTTATTAAAAATCCTTTCACATTTCTCAATTAAAAAAAACTGAAAATTTCTCTAGTGTTATATTTAGAGTTGACTGAGAAAAATAATGTGGACTCTGGTTGTTCTAGTGGACGATTTTTACCATACGCATTTTCTTTAAAGAGTTGGACTTTTAAGATCACCATGTAGTCTGTATGTGCCCCAGTTTCATTTTTTTTTTTTCCAGTTGGCCAGTTTTCACGATGATTACACTTTCATGGGATAACATCTTGCAGTCTGAAAAAAAAATATGCAACTGTTGTTAAGTTAATTTTCTTGTTCACTGTAACAGCGGATTTTCGAAAACTTTAGCGTAGGGTTTGCGTTGTGATAACTGATGAACTGTTGGAGGTAGGCATGTGAAATCTGGCACAGAGATAGATCGTGAACATAGCTAGATATTGCGTGTGTTATCCCTCGAATAAAACCCAGCAGTATCCATTATTTGTCGTAACTGATTTATGTACATCATTGTATTCTGCGCGAAAATTTGTACAGCGATGTGTAGTTGATTGCCATCAAAGCTGGCAAAGTATCACATTTTCTGTAGTATCAATCAGTTGTTATAACAAACCGAAATGTCTCTGGTTGCACGTAAGAAGCACACTCTTGACTCTCTACATCAAACCATCAGTGAGATGCAGTACTATGGTGCGATTACATTAGCCCAGTGTTTTTCAACCGGTTTTGCAGAACGTCATTAGGGGTTGCGCGAGAATCGCGGAATAAATATTAAAATTTTTGAAGTATTGCAAATAATACCAATTTAATTCGAAATTTCGCGAGAATTTTAGTCCGTAAATTGGTACTACTGGAATAATCTCCATACGATACCAAACTGTCTCTTGGTTGTGTGTCCTGTAAACGTTTCAGTAGATAGGGTTTTCTCTAAATATGAAAAATTAATTGAGGAGTTTCTCTATGGAAGAAAGGTTGAGATACGCTGTATTAGCCGTTAAGCCTGGTGAGGCTATTGATTGTGACTTTTCAGCGGGGTTAAAACATAATGAGATTTTAGCTTTTGTAATTTTGAAGTGTAGTTTACGGGTTATTTCTGATACGAAATCATCATAGTGTTTATTTATTGACATAAAATGTTGCAAACATAGGTACGAGGTCAAGTCTCTTTGTGCATCACCTTCAAAACCAGCAGACGTTTGGCATTATTTTATAACGGCTTGAATAGTGGGCTGTGTGCTTATTGTCGTGTGTTTTGGTAATAATTAAAGAGTTCATATATTTTTCCCCGAAAACATGTGTTTAAAAGTAAAAAACGTTTACTTATAACAACAATGTTTTTCTTGGCGTCGTACAGTCTTATTCTGTCGCTGCGAAAAATGTAGCAGATGTTTAGTGTAAATTCTTGATAAGGGCAGTATTTATTGTGTAGTCTCTTTCGTGCAAGGAATAAGGAATTGCAACAACAAAGGGTACCTGCAGCAGGTTGTTGAAAATTAAACAATCTATGTTTGTGACGAATTGTTTCAAATCTAACATTTTTCAGACACGTTGGTTTCAAAACAAGCAATCCCCAGCTTTTGGAATCAAATACAACAGTCTCCATTATACAGACGAAAATATACGAAATTTCATAGTTCTTGTACACTTAAAAAAAATAAAAATGTTTGAGCGTGTAAACCCAAAGAGCTTCTTACAAACAACACGCAGAGTACATGAAATAGTTGTTATGATGTACTCGAAGTCGCTGAAAGTAGAGATGGCTGGTTTGATTCTAGGGATCTTGTGTGAAATACTGCTTGGGAGTGATCTGTTAACAATTTTATTTACATGACGACGATGATGATGAACTTTGAGGTTATATCCGATATATTTAAGTATATAAGATTTGTTCACAAAAACAGAGTAAAATGACAACAGATCTGTTGGACTGTAAGTCTGTGTTTTGTGAGGCCTGCTCAGAACTTCACGTTCAGTCTTATGCTGACGAAGTGGTGTTACAAATTACGTTATTGCTATCAGTAATGGAAGTTAAACAATTGTACCAATGGAATAAATTGTTATTCATTATACCTCATCGAATTATGTTACGCAATATAAAGATCTGGTTGTTGTCTCTATCCCTTAACGTCGTTTGAAGCCTGACGACGACAGTGTTAAAGTACTTGTCTGTTAGATGCTTCCCGATTATCGGAACGGCATTACTTTGCTTGAAGTTTCCCAGTCCTCTCTCACTTTCCTTACGATAGGAGAAGTGTTAAGGTGAAAATGCGTAAGCAGCATTGGTGGAATGATTATGACAGTGGAAAACCGAATTACTCGGAGAAAACCCCTATATCACCGGGCCAACTTTCCCATCCCAAATTTCACAAGGACTGGCCCCAGGCTTTCGCGGTGAGTGACCGACGATTAACCAAACGCCTGAGACATGGCATGGCCTGATAGAGGTAAAATCATTTTAAGGTACTCTCCTGTCCCTTGTCCTCCAACATCCAAAAGAGCTTTTTCCTATTAAAAGAGTACGAGTTGTGTTCCTGAAGGCTGAAATGAACCTTCGTTGTATTCAACGATTCGGTTTATATCGCACAGCATAGGGAAATAATGTATAGTAACCACGAGGCTTTAAATCGTTAAAAAAGTAAATCACAGAAGGCTGATGTTAATACGTTTTTTTTTTCGCTGCCATTATCCGTTCTTTTGCACACGTGAGCGCCTCCCATTATCACTACGTTTAAAACGCAAATACTTACCTGAATGTTGAATCGTTGTATCGGAATTTTGGTACAGCTAAGTGTGAAGTTGTTTTTGTGCACGCCATGAAGAAATATGAGACATTTGGGTATAGCTCCACGAAATTTTAACCCAAGCATTACATGTAGAGATTGGTCAGCTTTACGCTTCAGTCGCTTTATCCCGTGGCAAAGGGACCCTGGTCCCTACAGGACAGGAAGCTGGTCGGACCCCAGAACCTGTCTGGCGCTGTGGAGAAGTGAAAGATCCCCATTTCTGTCGGGAGACCAACCCCGATTTTCCATCAGTCAGCCGTAGTCTTGTCATTATACTGACTGAACTATTCCGGTTTCCCTGACGCTGAAAATTTGGATACGATCCATGTGATAGCACAGTAATTTCGCTAATTAGCAGCGACATTTTTTAGATTTTCGTGAACTTGTTCCGAAGTCCCTTTAATCGAGAACTGGAACCAGACTTCATTACAATGAAAACCCAGATAGTGATAATAATTCGGCAGGACTAGCCTATAGCGCACCAGAGTGGTGATGAGAGAACATGGAGCTGTGTTTAAATGACGATTGGCAAAAGAAATGCGTTGTAGTTGCGCTCAAAGAGAAAAGCATTATCACGGTAAGGTGGTCTCGAGAAATATTTCGTAGTTCTAACATTCCACTTTAACAGAAACGAAATTTATACGCGTTCTAGTTTCATAACACAGTGCTGTGTGAAAAGGGATGGCGTATGTCTGCCCTGGGTAGGTATCGGCTTTCACTTTCGAAGTACGGATGAGATGGTACCTTTGGGGGTAGTGGATGTACGTGTATTGTGTGAGAGTGGGGCAGCAATATCCGCCAGTAGAGGGATAAATTTGTGTTAAAAATCACTACTAACTTTTGAAGTCCGTACGTACATTATTTATCCCAAAATGATGTCGAGTTACTGATTGACATTTATATTTTCGTACTTCGTTTTAATGTGAGTAACAAAGAATGCACTCAGAATTCAGGCGCGGAAATCTCTTGGCCAAAGTCTACTTTTAAGATGGGAAATTAAAATTAAGATGGCTGTCAGAGAGGTAGATGTGAAGATCAGAGGTGTCCGGTGGTAGTGAATTTTCTGGTTCAGCTGTCGCCCCCTGCGTTAGTTATGTAATCTAACATGTAAGTCGTGGCAATAATTATGCTATAAATTGATCCTCTGTCGTACATCATCAACATTTCACCAGTTATTCGCGTTCATTCCTTTATTTACTCTGTCACCTTGCCTTATCCAGAATTCACGCAGACCGTATTCGCTAATTAGGATTATGACCTGCTGAGATGTGACGGCGCAGATGGGAAGAAACATGGCCAAGGTAGGTCTGTTTAGGATAGAGACAACAGCCTCTGAAATGGTGTCTACACAACAGAAGGGAATATCCTTCTGGAACAAGTTGTCTGTTATATAAACGTGGATAATCAGAGTTTAAAATTAAAAAGCGTCTCGTGTCACAGCGACACTTGGAAACACCACCTCTTGCCTCTGAATGAATACCCTGATTCGTGTAGATTATTGTGATATCAAGTTAACACGTTTCGCTGTCATACAGTTTGCCCGTAGTATTGTCTCATGCAAGAGGAGCTGGCGGCAACACTAAAATCATTTTCTTACTCTGTACCAGGAATGACCAACCCGCCTGTACGTAATTTCAAGCTTCCGACGCGATGTAGACGAGAACTGCGCTCTTCTGGACTATTACGCAGCGAGTAGTGGTAATTTTTTACCCACGTTTCGGTACAAACTATCGGTCCCGTCTTCATTGACCCTCGAAGTTGGAAGTAAGGTTGTCCCGAAACGTCGGTAAGAAATTACCGCTAGTCGCTACGTAATAGACCGGAATAGCGCAGTTCTAACCTGCCTGTAATTTGTGAGGTGGAATTGTGGGTCGTTTGTTTTAATCGGTTGTGGTAACGAACATATTTGTAAGTACGTACCTGACTGTGGGCAAGTTAGAGATTACGCACGTATGGGGAAGGTGGGGGGGTTGACGGAAATGAGCAGGGAGGAAGCCTGTCATAAACACCTAACTGTACAGCCATGATGTAACGGGGTTTTAAGCGCGTTCGCAGAATTGCGAAAAGTGACTATTAGTTCGTCATGTGTGTCCGTCTGTCCCCATGGAAGAAGTAGGTTGCCATTTCACGAACTTTGATATTTGAGTATTTTTCGAAAGTCTGTTGAGGAAAGTAAAGTTTTATTAAAATCTGACAAGAATAACAGGTACTTTACATGAAGACTTATGCACATCTATAAAAAGATCAGGCTGAATTCCACGTAGACTGAGAAGTGTTTCAGACAAAAGTTGTAGAGAAAATCCAAACATTTTATGCTCAAGAACTTTTTTCTCGAAAGTCACGCCGTTTGTGAGATAATGTGGAAAAATGTGGTCGAGCCAGACATGCCACAGACAATATAAAACGGCGCATGCGTTTTGCATTCTCGATAACTAAGGTTGCATACACACACGGTGTGTAATACTGATTGCTTTACAATGGCAACAAAGGTTACGTGAACGCTCCTCAGTTCTACATTTATAGTATGGTAATTGTGCCTAAGTCCGACACTGTGCCTATTTCCGACAGTCGCATGTTAGGCATGTAGTTAGTATTTTGACCGACATGTCGCAGCACTAATTGGAGTAGGTGTTCGGGTTGACTG
>Ga0123355_10018940_pt1 | contig 10946 bp, 6 predicted proteins | sample TergutEmb28metaG_3_FD_89872 | JGI IMG/M metagenome (GOLD analysis project Ga0123355, IMG submission 89872) | Embiratermes neotenicus P1 segment gut microbial communities from Petit-Saut dam, French Guiana - Emb289 P1 | ecosystem: Host-associated > Arthropoda: Insects > Digestive system > Gut ...
GCCAGCGCGGACGGCAACGCCGTCAGCACAGAAACAAACAGCGTTGAAGTTGTAAGATTATCCCAAAGTGTGCGCCCGTCAAGCATCATTGGCAGAATACGCATTTGCCCAAGCGCGTAGTCCACATTCATAAGCGTTGGGTTATTCGGAATCCACTTTGTACTTGGGTCAACAATATCCCCAAGGCTTTTAAACGAAAGGCTTATCATGTAAAGCACAGGCTGTAAATAAAGCAACGCAAAAATCAGCAATAGAAAAAGAATTCCTACAAGCTTTACAGCGTCTAAGATTTTATACTTTAACATAGTCTCACCTCCGCCCGAAGCCTAAAGGCTTGCGGAAAATAAGCATAACAACCGCGAGTATCAAAAGGATAATCAAAAAATAAAGCCATGCAATAGCCGTTGCGTATCCGTAACCTGTGGAAGGCTCACGGAAATGCAGTATGATAACTTCAAGTATCGGGTTAAAGGGCGCGGTAAACTGGTCAACAACCGTATAAACCACAGAAATAAAAATAAACGGCGTGATTCCCGGCAGGGTAATAAGCCATAGGTTCGCCCAATCATTTGCGCCGTCAATTTTTGCGGCTTCGTAAACGCTTGGGTTAATGCTCTGCATCCCTGCTATTAAAATAAGCATTTGCACGCCCGAATACCAAAGCACCATAAGAAAGCTGTTAAGCACATTTGTTGCCGCCAAAGCCCATGTTTCGGGCATTGCCATAACCAAATTTGTCACAGTTGCACTTTGCAAAAAACTAAGCGTACCCTGTTGCTGGTTTGTGAGTTCGTTTATTAAATTTCCGCTTGTAAGCACCACAGGCAAAAAGAAAATTGCCCTAAAAATACCACGCCCGGGGAATTTTTGATTAAGCATAAGTGCCATGATAATAGCAAACACAACTATTACAGGCACGATAATCAAAGACTGCGCGATAAATAGCAACGACACATTCGGGATTTCGGCATCCATAAACAACGCTCTGTGATATTGCTGAAATCCAACAAATTCAAAATACAGTTGGTCGGTTTGGATGGTGACTTGGTTAAGGCTCATAAAAAAACTAAACGCCAGCGGAAATGCCCAAAAAATCAAAAAGCCAAGCACCCACAAAGATATAAATGAAAATCCTACGATTTTCTGCCTTGTTTCAATTTTCATGAATTAATTCCATTCCTTTCAGTCGGGCAAAGCCCTCCTTGCGGAAGGCAAAATAATTCTGATGAAAGAAGCTGGAGTTCGCTTCTTTCACTCTTTCCCTACAACAAAATCCAAGGCGGGGATATTTACTCCGTTAAAAACAACCGCCTGTGTACCCATGTTGATATACAGGGTGATGTCTTCAAAGGAGACTTGTATCACATCACCCGCTTCATGATACGCCGTTATGACCCTGCCCGAAATAAGATAATACACATCTCTAAACCGCTGATATACATTCAAAAATTCATAACGCCGCCTGTAAAACTCACTGCTTAACACATGCGTATTTTCAAGCCCCCACAAATCTTCCGACGCGGCATACATAAGCTCAAATGACGGCAACGCACCCCACGCAAGCGCGCGCAGGATATCACGGCGCGGTTCTGTTTTGTTGTTAAAAACTGTGCCGTAATATCGCAAATATCCATGCAGGGCAATTGGATAAAACGGTACTGTTTCATCAATCATTGTCCTATATGTGCCACCAAGCGGCATGTTCATAAACACCGCGTCTTGGTTAATCAAAAATGCCAAAGGGCGGTTAAAAAATACTGTTCCTGCGCGGTTTTGTATATACTCAGCCATTTGCTGTGTGATTTCCATTACAGTGGTGCGCCCCATTGGCGCGTTTGCGTTAAAGTCTGTCATCAAAAACCGTCCGAAGTTTATTGGCAAAATTCCGTCCGCGCCGTAACTTTCAAGCCTTTGCCAATCATTTTCAAACATACGCCGTGACGCGGCGGTATTAAGATGCCAGCCGCCAAATACAGAAAAACCCTGCGCGTTGTAAACCGTATCCCTGCGAAGGCGTATTCCGCGCCCTGTTTGCGAAATTGTAGAAACATTGTCGGAAAGTATAACGGAATAACCAAGGCTGTTTGCAAATGAAATCATCTTCCTAAGCCCGCGGTCTCCGCCAAGCCCACGTGCCGCAGGAAATTTATTCGGGTTTTGTGTGCTGTTCCCGCGCCTTTGCCAGCCCCATAAAATCGTGCGCACATATCCTACATCCTGCTCATGAAAAAAATTAAGAATCTCTTCGGCTTGTTCAAAAGTTGTAAGCGGAACAAACATGCTGCCAAGTGTACCCGGTGTTGTATCACCGCCGTCAATAAACAAAGTCAGCGGCATTTCTTCACGCGGCAAACGTGAAAGATTAAAATTTTCTGCAAGATATTGCCTGTACGCCTGTGCCATTCCAACCCAGCCCGCGTCTTCACCTGTTAAAAAATAAAAATGCAAACTGCGATGCTCGTTAAAAGTAGCGTCTGTAAAACGGAAAAAACCTTCCCCTGTTTGCGCGTTTGTAATCACACGGAAAGACCGCCGATAACTAAACCTTGCGTGCGCGCTGTTAAACCCTGTTTGCACATATGCAGGGTTACCGATAATATCCGCCAAACTTTCGCCTTGGTGAATCACCGCCATCATAGAATTATCATTCCTGTGTATGCCGTATACAGGAAAATACACCATAGAACCCGAAAATAAAAAATTATCCGTGTTTATATCAGTAACATATGCCAGGTCGCGCCCATACACAGGTTCTACAAAGGAATGGTTAAAACGGCGGCTGAGTTCAAAACGCACAAGCGCACCGGGTCCGTCGGGCAGGAATAAATAACCTGTGTCGTTGGTATCACTTCGGGTTGCCCCAAGGAATGGGAAAATTATAAACTCTGTTAAAAACGGTCCGCTTTCGTTATCGCTTACAAGATTTGGCGGCACGTCAACCACAAGCCCTGTGTCTTTGAGTAACATGTCATATCCGATTCTAATGCCTGTTTCATGGAAAATATAATACACACGAATTCCGCCGTTTGGCAGTTCAAACACAAACATTTCTGTGTTTTGGTTGTGGACATTCCCCAGCCGCGCAATCATGGAATGTAAATTGTCTGTAAACATAAACATTACAGGCGATTGAATATTTCCCATCCAAAGCGCGTTACTTTCCTCAAGTTCCATTTCGCGTGCGCTTGGGCGGCTTCGCCATGTGTAACCCGCCTGCTTATGGTAAATTTCAATATTTCCGCAGTCGAAGTCTAAACGCAGGATAAAATTCTCATTTTCGGCAACATCAACAAGCCCCGAACCAAACAGCAGCGTTAAATCTTCGTTTTCGATAAGCTCATGAAAGTACACGGTCGGCAGGGCGGGCAGACCACGGTTTAGATTAAAAACACGCAATCCCCAAACAGCCGCGGCGGCAATTAAAAACACCAGCAAAGTAAGGGATATTTTTTTTAGTTTATACAAGTCCAATCAGCTCCCTTACAAATTCGTCCAAAAACGACCATGACTGCATCCCGATTCCGTAAATTGCAACGGAAAACAACACTATCATCACCGACACAAAAATCATCCACGCGGTATTTTTAAATGACTCGCCAAGGAAATAACCCTGCATTTCCTTTACCGCGATTAACTGCAAAATAATCACCCACGCCCACATGATTACCACAAAAAAATAATATATCGCGGATTCTGCAAGGGTTAACGCCTGCGAAAGTATTGCAATTGGTATCCTAAATAAAATAAACGGCATAAGCGCGTAAACTGTGGAAATAAAAATGCTGCTTAGCGCACCCTGCCCCTTTGTGATTGTGCCCACAAGATAACCTGCAAGCACCCACACCAACACAGGCAATAAATTAGTCACCAGAAAAAACGTTAGGTTAAACCATCTAAGCCCAAACATATTAAATGAAAAACTTGTAAGCCCAAGCGCGATTATCGCCGTGATTAAATACAGCAAAAGCCAAATTACAGCCGTAAAAACATTACCGCGTTTGCCCAAGGTAGCTGAATACAAAGTATCCGACGGCTCATGTATGACTTTTATTGCAAACGCAAAGTCACTTAAACGGCGCGAAACCGACGGTGGCAAGTTTATATTAAAATTTATTTGAAGCCGCAGGATTTTTGAAAAAACCAGCCACAAAACAAACAACGCCGCAAGCACACCCATCACCAACGGAAAATACTGCCTTGTTACGATTATCCTCTGTTGCCATCTTGCCGCAGAGTATAATTCCTGATTAAGTGCGCTTCGCATATAGGACATTGCGGTTGTAAAATCGCCTTCGTTATAGTAAATACGCCCCAAGCCCGCATGTGCAGACAGCATAAAAACATTTTGGCGTAAAACTTCTTCCCAGTTTTCTCTTGCGTCTAAATGCCGCCCCGCAAGTTTTAATTCCGTGCCTGAAAGTAGATTAAGCATAAGATATGTGGGTTCAAAAACATGAATACTGTTGTACACCCTATCAAGTACAAATACTTGATAGCTAGAGCTTACTGCAATGCCCACAGGGTCGCCGAACACACCTATTCTAAAATTACTGCCCACCAGCAACTGCCCGAAACCTACCAGCAAATCACCGTTATTATTATGCACAAGCACCATTCCGTTCGCGCTGTCGGTTACAAAAATCATTCCGCTGTCTGTTGTTGTTATCGCGGATAACGCAATGGGGTTAAAAAACGGATTGTTTAATTGAAAATCTTCGTCAAGAAACAAATCTTCTGAATTCACATTAAGTTTTTTAATCTGCCCGCTGTCGGTCGCCTGTGTTGCGGTGTAAATAAAACCGTCCGCGCCCACCGCAACTGCCGTTGGCGACGGTGCTATGCGGTTTAAATTTGTGCGTATTTGCTCGTCTGTGTAAATAAAACGAAGCATCCTTTCCACAAAAGTAAGCGGAGTGCGATTACGCCCGAAAAACCCCAAAAATTCGCCATCTTGGGTTGTTAACATAACACCTTCGTTACTGCCCCTAAGCAAAACCAGCAAATTACCGCGCAAATCCATGGTTACATCAATTGGAATAAACATTGTATGCTGTAAACGCACATCATCCGACCTGCCGAACGAGTGTACATAATTTCCGTAAGCGTCAAATCTTACAACGCGACCATTACCTGTGTCCGCAACAAAAATATCACCGCTATCGGTTACATGAACACCTTCGGGTAATCTTAAACGCCCGCCGCCTTCCGCCGTGCCAATCTCCAGAAAAAGATTTCCGTAAGCGTCTATTTTTACAATGCGGTGGTTATCCCTGTCCGCAATAAAAATCATGTCATTTCTGTCTATATAAATTCCCGACGGGTTACTAAGCCCCAAAACACGCTCTCCTGTAAACGCGCAATGTAAATTCTGCCCCAACATTCTAAGGGGCTGATACGCCGTTTGCATGAAAACAGGCTCGCGGTTTTCCGTAAAAGTAAATGTAGAAAACGGCGCAGAACCATAAACCGTTTTAGCGGCGGCAATTACAAATATAAAAATTAAAAAAATCCGCTTCACATTAACACCTACTTTATCCCTGAGTTAACCATAGTTTCAATCATAGACTTCTGCATTATTGCAAACACAATAAAATTGGGCAAAAACATAATAAGCCCTGCCGCCGCCGCCGCACCTTGACGCGCAACACCAACATTAGCACCCGCCGTAAGTGTGCTTACAAAGTACGGCAAGGTTCTCATGGATTCATCTGTCATAAACAAGACCGAACTTGAAGTATCCATCCACACACCTTGGAAAACGATAATCATTACCGTGCCAACAGCGGGCATAACATTCGGCATGATAATACGGCGATAAATTGTAAACTCGCCCGCGCCTTCTATTCTTGCGGCTTCTGAAAGTGAAATGGGGATTTGGTCCATAAATTGCTTCATAAGAAAGACCCCAACAGGCACAGCCACCTGCGGCAAAATATGCCCAAGATAGGTATTTATAATGCCCAGCTGTGAAACAATCAAAAATCTTGTGATAACCACGGCTTCGGGTGCAAACATCAGCGAAATAATAATAAGGCTAAACAACCAGCCCTTGCCGGGGAAGTTCATTTTTGAAAACGCATATGCACAAGTGGAACTAAAAAGCAAAGCAATAGCCACACTTGCCACAGTAACAACCACGCTGTTAAACAAAAATCGCGTAAACGGAACTATCGCGGCTTCTGCCGCCTGCATAAAGTCTGTGAAATTTTGCAAAGTCGGGTTTTGCACAAGAAAACGCGGCGGATACAAAAACAGCTCCGAAAGCGGCTTAAACGCCGTGGACAGTATATAAACCACAGGCAACATAAACACAAACGCCGTAACCGATAATATCAAAATTATAAAAAGCACCGACCGTTTTATACGGAAATTTTTAAGCCATCGCATGTCTGCACCCCCTATTCATCCGTTTTTGTGCCAAGGAAACGGAAACATATCTTGGTAATGGCATAGGTAATCAGCAAAAGCACAACGGATAATGCCGTGGCGTATCCAAGCTCAAACCGCTGAAAGCCCAAATCCTCAACGTGATTTTGCCATAGTTGCCCCGCGTATTCGGGCGTTGGATTCTGCCCCGAAAGCTGAACGCCGATATTCCCGGCGCGCAAAGCACCCACGATTGACATTACCGCCGAAAAAAGCATTTGCGGTTTCATCTGCGGGATTGTGATATAAATAAGCTCCTGAAATGCATTTCTTACTCCGTCAATTTTGCCCGCTTCATAAAGTTGCTCGTCAACATTTTGCATACCTGCAAAAAGCGAAAGAAAACCCACGCCCATACTGCCCCAAATGGTTACGATAATCATAACCAGAAGCAAATATTCGCGGTCTGTTGTCCAGGCGATTGGTTCGACAATCACACCCAGGTTTAAAAGGAAGCGGTTTAGATGCCCCAACCTGTCACCTGAGAAAAACACCGTAAATACCACAGAAATTAACACACCACCTGCAAGCGAAGGCAGATAAATTGCCATGATGTAAATAACTTTTAGCCGCTTCGGCACACAGTTTATAAGCCATGCCAGCAAAAACTGCAAAGCGTAACCAATAGGCCCAACCGCAATCGCAAAAATAAAAGTATTGGGAATAACATGTGTCATAAGAAGTAAGTCGCGAGTTAAAATATCTATAAAATTTCTAAGCCCGATAAACTGCGGCATTGAAATAGAGTCAAATTGCGTAAACGAAAGCACCGTAGCCGAAACCACAGGAAGCACAATAAACACAAGAAAACAAAACAGAAACGGTGCGATAAATAAATACGCGATTCTGTTTTTTTTCATATCCGCCCAAGTTTCGCTTAAAGTGGGCTTATACTTGGTGGATTTTGGCTTGCGAGATATACGAATCAACCTGTCTACCTCCTATTGCCATATATGTCAGTGATTCCGAATTCAATCTGTTTGCGTTCCATTTCCAAACGGATGTCGCGAAATGCAATTTCCAGCTGTTCGCGGTAATGCTCCTGCCGTATTACAACTCTTGTCCATGCGTTCCATATTTCGCGTCCTGTCATATACGACCCGCCGGGGACAAGCGGCACAGGACTGTACCAGCTTAACTGCTCTTGGAAAACCGCCATTGTTTCGGGTCGCCAGTCCAACTGCGAAAGCACATCAAAATTAGCGGTGTACCATCTGAATTCAGGGCCGTAAAAATTTTCAAGATTCTGCGCAAACTGAATCTGCGTTTCGGTTGAAAGCCACCACTGCATAAATGTCCATGCCGCCGCTTCTCTTTCGGGGGTAGTGTTAAACATCATCATGCCGTTTTGCCCGCCCGCTTGCGAACGGTTTATAAAACCGTCTTCGTTAATCGTGCCGGGGATTGGCGCGACCCGCCACTGCCCCGCGATATCAGGCGCGGTAAGCCGGAATCGGATATATTCATTTATTGGGGCAACACCCATAGGCGCGGTTCCCATTCTAAAATGCTGATAAAAACTGTCCATTCTTGCGGGCAAACCATGTTTTACATATAAATCCGTCCAAAAACGGAACGCCGCAAAACCTTCCTCTGTATCCGCAACAAGGGTCAGCCCGTCAGGGCTGTAAATCGGAACTCCGCGCTGTGCAAAAAACGTCTGGAAGTCTCCGTATGGGTAAAAAAACGTAGAGCCGTTGCGTGTTAAAACAGGCACGGTGTTTAACACATCATCCCATGTGTCGGGAGCGGTAAGCCCAAGATTTTCCGCGATATCTGTGCGGTAATACAGCACATTAAAAATAACTTCCTCGGGCAGGGCAAAAATGCCGCCCATATGTTTATATGGGATTAACGCGCCGCTTGCCATAGGCGCGGCAAGAGCTTCAAAACCGTCAAACCGCGTTAAATCCGCAAGTGCGCCGCGAATCGCATATTCAAACGGAACGTTAATATCCATGCCGCCCGCAAGTTCGGGCAAAGTGCCCGCCGCGTTCGCCAAAATTAACACCGTCGTATCAGGGATAAAGTTTACGCTGACAGGAATACCGTAAAGTGGCGTAAAAATATCATCACTCATACGTTGCATAAGGTCTACATAGTCACGACTGCGGCGCACCCACACTTGGATTCCTTCAACTTCGGTATCCGTTGTCGTGGTTGCCGCCCGCGCAAATGACGCAAAAAAATTACGCAGTGCATGTAAAAATCTCACAAAAAAATTTGGCACAGCGGGTGGGATATCCGCGTCCGCCGTATGCACAAAAAATTTATCAAGCACAATGGGCTGACGTTCCAGCGCGATAAGCCAATCCGTAAGCGGCCCCACAACTTGGCTTAACGAGTGCGCCGTGCGCGCCAAACTGTCAGGTCTTTCTGCAAAACGGCGCAGGTCACGAACGGCAGACTGTAACGCCCTGTACTCATTAACCCCAAAACCTGTTAACGCGGAAAGTTCCGCCATGATATTTTCCAGTTCATATGCGTAGTTTAAAAGCCTTTCAGAAATATCGGGGATGTAACTTTCCAAGTTCCATATTCTAAAAGGGTCTACTTCGTTGCCGATTATCTGCCTAAGATTCATGTCCAGCCCGCGTATCGCTCCCACCGTGTTAAGCAAATCGCGCTGAATATCCGCGTAGGGCGCGGCGGTTACGGCAAGCCTTATACTATTTTCACCCGCGTACAAAAACACAGGATAATTCTCAAAAGTTAGATTACGCCAGCGTGTGGTAAACGGAAACGCCGCCGCATAAAATTCGCGGAAAGGTACTTCGCCGTTAATATAAATTCTGCGATACGAGTTTAAATTTATGTTCACATTCTGCATGTACTTAAATGTCAAATAATAAAATCCGTCTTCTTCGACGGTAAAACGCCATTCGGCAAAATCACCTTCGCCGTCAAATGAAGTTTGCCCCACCACGTTAAGCCGCCTTACGCCCGACTCCTGCGGGGTGATTCCCGCGCCTGACATGGATGACGGCACTATGTTCATGCCCGATTTATATGTCATTAATTGCGCTTCAATTGTGATAAGCTGATTTTGAATTGGAAAATAAGCCACGCTTGCTAAAAGTTGGCGGTACTCTTCATATGTTGGAGTTGGGGTAAAGGGCTGGATTTCGATGCCCAGCACATTTACATATCCGTTTACGTTAATAAAAATTTCGCGCGCGCCCTGTTCCATAAAAAACGGCGTGTTTATGGTAAACGAATCAGGTCGCAGTAGCTGAACGCGATTAGGCATCCTGTCATTACCCGCCGCATCTGTTAAAAACGGAAAATCTGCATACACAATTCTTCTCGGAAAATTAAAATATCTAACATCGGCAGGAGCGGTTTGCCCATCTATAACCACCGTACCAACCGCATTTAGTGACCGTTGTTCATAAAATTCAAAATTTACAAGAACGCGGTAGTATCCGCTTTCTTCTATATACACTTCCTCAAGCCAAGCCGCATTTAACGCAGGTGAAAACATCAAAAAAAAGAAGGGAACAAGAAATGTCACGCGCTTAAAAATTCGCCGCATTATGTTACCTCCTTTCGTTGAATTGATGATTGATTCCGGCTTCGAGTCGTATCTGAAACTCAGGATGTATTTCTACGGTTTTAAATTCGTTCTTCTGTGTTTACGTCAAATAAATGGAAATAATCCATTTCCGCCTTGCCTATAACCCGCGAACCAATCGCGTAGTTTTCTTTTGCGGGTACTCTTGCGATTAAACTTTCGCGGTTGCTTTGGTTTATGTTTAGATAAACATATCTGTCTGCGCCCACAAGTTCTGCAACATCCACTTCCGCATGGAATTCATTTTCGGTACGGTCTTCCCCGCTGTTTCTTTTTCCAATGGGGCTCTGCCCCAAACCCCGCCGTTCCGTCGGGCAAAGCCCGCCTACACTTCTTAGACTTAAATACTCCGGGCGGATTCCGCCGATTACATCTGTGTTGATATATTTTTCAACGCTCTTTGTAATTCGCTCTTTGGGGAAAGGTAAGTACATATGCGAATTGCTGAAATAAAGCCTGCCGTCGTCACCGGGCACTAACCTCCCGAAAATAAAATTCATCGGCGGCGCACCAATAAACGAACCTATAAACCTGTTTGCGGGTTTATTATAAATTTCCTCAGGCGTTGCAATTTGCTGAACCACGCCGGAGTGCATGATTACGATTCTATGCCCCATTGTCATAGCTTCTATTTGGTCGTGGGTTACATAAATTGTTGTGGCCTTTAAACTCTGGTGCAGTTTCATGATTTCTACCCGCATTTGCACACGCATTTTTGCGTCCAAATTAGAAAGCGGTTCGTCCATCAGGAAAACTTTTGGCTCGCGCACTATCGCCCGACCCAAAGCCACCCTTTGCCTTTGCCCTCCCGAAACATCTTTTGGTTGACGTTCCAGCAAATGGTCTATTTCCAGTTCTTTTGCCTTACGGTTTACCAGCTCATTTATTTTGTATTTTTCAACTTTGCGAAGCCGCAAACCAAATGCCATGTTCTCGAAATTGCTTA
>Ga0123355_10018941_pt1 | contig 10946 bp, 5 predicted proteins | sample TergutEmb28metaG_3_FD_89872 | JGI IMG/M metagenome (GOLD analysis project Ga0123355, IMG submission 89872) | Embiratermes neotenicus P1 segment gut microbial communities from Petit-Saut dam, French Guiana - Emb289 P1 | ecosystem: Host-associated > Arthropoda: Insects > Digestive system > Gut ...
CCCAAACCGTTCAACTTTGGATATAGGTGTTTTGGGGTTTTTCGGTATAGTTTAACATAAGGAACACCCTCCCGAAGTCTGGTCCGTTCCTCCTGTTACACCCTGTATATAAGAATCTGTGTGGTCTGACTTCTGATTATGTACTTTGCTCTAAAACCCAAACATTTCATCGGGAGGCACACGTTCCAGCCTGGAGAAAATGTTTACAAGGTGGACAATCTAATTAGAGAGCACAGTAAAGTTTCCTTTCATTTCTCAGTCTTATTATTACTCGTGGTACACAGAGTAAGAGCACAGAAGGGTGGGCACCAGTGACCCCACCCATGGTGCAGAAGATCAGACACATGAAATTTCTTGATGTGAGAGAATAAAATTCATGAAGACATGATTCTCTAATGACAATAATCGTTACTTTAACCTCAGATGAAAAGGTCACCTGTGCCTTTAAAGTACACCTGTTACATTAATTCAGCTTCACAAAATTGTACAAATTCTTAAATATCTGTTTAGTACGTATTACCTTCTTCATTACACACATATAAACAAAGGTCCTACACGTCTGAGTTTATCACAGCAATTGTTACAACAATTACTGTCTGCTGTCATGCAATGCCATGCAGTGTGACAGAAATTTCTGCCTGCATATGGAGGCAGAATACACCCACACAATAGTGATACATTTCCATCACACTGTGTGGAATCACATCCCAGTAACCTGCAAAGAAGACCCTCTTCAACAAAATCACTTCTTTCAAACTACATTCAAATAATAAACAACACATATGTTAAAAGCATCCAGTTATCCAATGATATAATCTACTCTGATGTTCCTTTTGACTGACAGCACTGTGTAGATGTGGGATGTAATGTCAACATGTTACATAAACCTGCTGCTTCCATATAAAGGATAGAGCAGTATGCCAGCAGAAGAAAGAAGTCCTTGATGCAGAAAAGAATGGACTGGACTAGGAGCTAAAAGTATCCAAATGGGAACAGGTAAAGATAAAGATGTCCCTGTGCATGCCAAGAAGGCACTGATGAAGTGGTCAGCTTAATGCTCCAGCCCTTTAACCCTAGTAAAGAGGCCCTGGAGGTAGTGTGGGCCACAGAGCTGGCCTGGACATTTTGAAAAAAGAAAATTCTTAGTTCCTGCAGAGAATCAAACCACAATTCCTCAGCCACCAGGTCTGTACTAGGCACTACACAATTCCTCAGTCGCGAGGTCTGTACTAGGCAGTACACAACATACAGGTGGTGCTGAAGAATGAGGGAAGTTGACTACTCTGCACTTCCATTACAGAAATCTGGGCAACAAAGCTATGTCCACATGGTGCTAACCCCCACTGGCAGGCTCAACATCACCAGTGAACCACCAGAAAAGCCTTATGCAACCAGACTGTCTATTATAGTTGGTACCATACTCACACACAGGTAAGTCTGGAAAAATGTCACATCCACTATCAGTAATTCAGGATCAATTAATCTGAAATCCCCATCTATAAAGACACAATGATTCAACAATTTACAAATTCCAAATGGGACCTAACACCATAGCCACATGCAGGCACAATGAAATATCAGATACTGCATTAAGTGCAACAGATTTATCTTTTTAAGGTAGCCTACTGTAATAGCTATAGCCCACGCACAGTGCCATTCACAGTAAGACCAGAGATGTGGATTTGCATATACCTTGAATTTATCCAGCCAAAAAATTGTAGCCTCTAGAATTCAGAACTTCAAATGGGAATAAAATACCCAACATACCAAACTGAACTCTAAATATCTCCAGAAAGTATTTCATTAATCAGAACAAGAAGTTATGAAGTCACCAATCTGAATCACTAACTTGTAAATACACTAACTACTTCAAAAATAAGAATACATACTATAAATATTGCTGATGGCTTACAAACTGTTCAGTAAAATGAGAGACATCATGTCAAAAGAATATAAGAAGGCAGGATCCCTGAAATGGTAAACATATATGGGGTAAACAGGATACCATACGTTTAATATTAAATAAAACGAAAACATGGGAATGGGCTTCCTTCCACCAAATTTCTGTGGTAGTAGTGGAAGAGGAGGAGGATATGAAGACAAAGAGGAATACAAGAAGAAATCCAATGTTAATAATGTTCAGAAAATCAAAACTGGGGCAACCAAACCCAAAGAAACTACTATACTTACATTGCAAGTTAAAGTTTTCTTCCTCCATGTATATTTGTGGAGGGCCTTCATTGCTTTCTGCTGCTCTTCGGCAGTTCCAAATGTCAAATGGAGCCATGGATTACCTCTTTTAGGTGACCGGATATAGCTAAGTGCCAAACCAAGTTCTTCCTTCACCAATTTTTTGAATTCCTGTAATAAAAATGTTACTGATGGACTGCTTACAAACATGTTTTAAAAACTCCTTATCAGGTAGTACAGAGGTTATTTAACGAAGAACAAAGTAAAAATGGGAAGGATAGGAGAAAGCTGCGACCTGTGAGAACAGAGTGGGTTCCATTTACTGCAAGAAACCAGTATCATAGAAAATCCCTGTCATTCCTAGGACAAAATTCCAGGCCAGGGCTCCTAATGTAAGACACATTACAGTGAATAGTGTCAGATATTTTTCTGAAGTGAAGACAAGATCATGACAGAATTCATTCATGGAGCCACAAAGATGCCACTGTGCTCAGCACTCTATTACATGAACAAGTAGTACCAATTCCAGCTTCTTCTAGTCCCAACACTAAACATACTCAGTGGCCCAGAATGATATTTTTGTCTCTGCAAAGCTGTTAAGGATTTTGAATGGAAAGAGACTTCCACTGCACCAAGAAAAAGGCAATGATTAAAGATCCTCCAGAAAGAAGAGCACCAGAACGTATGTCAACAAAAGGCATGACAAAAATTGCTGTCTCCTGGGATGTAATGCCATGCAGCCTAGTTGAAGCAATTAGCATCACACCCAAGACAGCTACCGTCATACAGTCACTGCTGCAAGAATCTTAAATACTGAATAGCAAGATGGCTAGGCTGCAGCATACATTGCATGGAAGTTCACTTTCACAGAGATGGATAATTTCTTTTTACCTTCATTTCCCCCTGAAAAGTCCCTGAACTTACTGACAGGTCTTGTACAACATGCTACAATTCCCAGTATGTCAAAGAAGAAAATGGGCAATCTTACATCTCAAACATTGTATACTGTTTAATTTTAGACTACACTATTTGTCACTAATGCAGTATAAACTCTTGCACTTAACTGTAGTGATCTCAAATGAGCAGACTTAGCTTTGGTGACAGCAATGAAATTTAATTCTCAGGTTCGATACCACGGTCATTTACTTAAACAAATATAATTTTGGTGAAGAGTATTTAGACATTACTCTATTAACTTTTATATTTCTCATATTCTGCATTGTTAACTTAACAATAAACCAAGGGTGGGCAATTACGTAAGTTAGTTTTCAAATATTTAATGGTATTCTGTCTCTGTACAAAGAGGTACATAAGAATATTATTTATGTAACATGCCTATGCTGTTTCTTGGCTTCCACTTACAAATAATCACATTACAATCTGTTCTATCCATCATATCAGAGGGATAGGATGCAAAAGCAGATGAGACTGCAGCATAAGCAACAATAACCACCATGTAAAAGTCAATCAATGGCAATTATGAAAGGTATTATGCAATGAGGTAGAAGGTTCTTTTGTAAGGAAATATGGTCACCAAACCCTCTGGCATTTTCTGTCATTATTTCACGCTGATGTATCAGCTACCAAGGTGATGGATAACTGAATGGGTTTTTACTCTGAGGTGGCACTGCATATACTGCTGAAATTTCACTGTAATCTCTATCTCTGTCTCTCATGCCTGTTTTTCATTTGAACAATGGTTACACTAGTCCACCTGGCTGCTTGTACCTGCTCCTGAGCACATGTAATATTTCCACCTGCAACTCCCCTTGACCAATACACAGCAATTACACAGTGATACAGTTACAACTTTCTTTTGCTTGCTACAGAAGTCGATACAGGAACACATCAATTTCCATGACACATGTCATTCACTGTACATTAAATTTGTGTTACAATGAATGGATTGCACTGTACAGTCTCTACACTATATATACACGGGCTATGTGCCTATTACTCTATGATTAATTACATGTCAGGCTTCATGTTTCAACCCAAGCAAGTCACAATCAGGCCCCCATATATATATATATATATATATATATATGCATTAGCCTGTAACAAACTATCAGTAACAATGCAACACGAGAGACTGAAGTCATTAAAAAATTTGTATTATTGAGACTCCTTCTGTTAATATGTACTGTCTTATCTAATATTTATGTATAGTATAGTAGTCTATGGTACTTATAAACCGTGGAACAACATAATGCAGATGGCACAGCAAGTTGCTACAGGATGGATGGTACAGGAATTGAACCCCAGAAGAAGCGAGAGTTTTCGCACCTGTCCAAACTGACCCTGGGACCCACCCAGCCTCCTGTACAATGGATAATACGTCTTTTCCCTGGGTGTAGAGTGTGCAGGGTATGGCATTCACCACCCACCGCTATCAAGCACTGACATTAGAGAAAGCACAGAGCTATACCACTTTTCCCCCTCTGGGCCTTCATGGCCTGCTCTATGGTAAACTTGACCTTACTTACCAACCACACAGTTTTTCAATGTCACTTTGTTGTAACAGAGAACGTCAGAAGCAACACTACAGTTAAGATTATTAAAATGTAATTCCTTCTTTTGTATTTATTACTTTTAAGCTCACACTGCAGCATTATGATAGCAGATTTTATCAGCATGAGTTATGTTCAAAATGGTGTTGTGTCATATTAACAGATGACTGCAATCTTCTTGTTAGTTCAGGGTATCTCTCTCTAAAATTTGGCTGATTTTATTCCTGTTATATATTTTATATAATCAGACTCTTACGTCTAAAGACAGTTGTATGGGTGACATCAATAATATACCATACCTTTTCACTCAACAAAACAATAATCTTTATTGGATCACCATTATTTACATTTTTACCTGCCTGGAACAATTCTTGGACTACCTTTGGCCATCTTCAGTTAAGAATGATCAAATGTAAAGGTTTTAAGGGATATGAATCATGATGTGGCATAATATTTATTTATGCACATTTGTATGGACTTCCACATGGGAGTGGAGGGTAACACAGGTACTGTAATGTAATGGGGGATGCAGCCCATCCACAACTCAACTGTTTGTTCAGCAACAAATACATAAAAAGAGTAGTGACACTTAAAAGATAACTGGTTGTGCAAGTACTATAGGAACACAGAACATGGAAGTATCTACGCCCCTTCTAGGTCTTAAATATTTTGCCATTCTTTATTCACAGACACATCAAATTTTCTTATTTCCGCAAAGATGTGATACTTTATTAATCAAAACTGTAATGCAATAAATATATGAATCCTTGTTTCTATGTTGCTGTGTTCTCACGTCTATGTTAGCATAAGCCGTAAAATCTTACACGTGAAATGTGTCACTCGTTGTATGCTGATGCAGAAATATGCACTTCACTGATTCTTGGCCTAGATTACCACAAATAATTTATGAAGCATGAAATAATCACAGCTTTACTTACCCCTAGTGGATAAAACCTTGGCAGACCACTAACTTTCACTTTAAAACTCCCGGATTTTGCCGGTCCTTTGTCGTCCCCATTAACTTTTTCGTCTCCGTTTATGCTGGTTTCTGGTTCTTTCTTCGACTCCACCTGGTCTCCATCGCCATCCACCTCCATTGCGTCTTGCTGAGATGCTTCAGTAGTCTCCTTGGAATCCATGTTTTATAGTTTAATCACACGTGAATCTGAAACAGGCAGAGACGAATTTTCTCCTTCTCTATAATACAAAATGGATCGATAATGCCAATGGCCTCGGCCATTTCCTAACTAGGTTAGGTTTTGACACCAACGCCAGTCTCTTTGTCACTCAGAAACCGGCGTGCTTTACATCTAGAACTACATTGCCAAATACGAAAAGAAATACACTAAATTACATATGAACATTACAGTAACAAGTCTATACGTTCATATACTAATTCACTTAGTTGTATGAACATTTCTGTTTAATTTCAAGCAACATTTCCCATTCTCACCTCTGTCAACCTACCCACGCACCTCGGCCGACACCCGCCCGCCCGATACAGTACAAGAGAGGGCGTTGATGTCTCACGGGTCCGAAATGGCCACAAATATCGATCTGATTAAATATTTCATTTCCATAGCTGCTATTCTGAGTATACTTCACAAATATAACATAATTTATTATCTTAAAATAACGAAGTGTTATAAACGTACACTTCGTAATTGATCACACCTCCTTCTCGGTCAATTTTTTTTTCTGCTTTTTTTTTTTTTTTAACTTTAAGGAATCTTACGCGTGCGCAGAAACGCGTGAAGTTCAAGTTTGGCGCTCGTAAAGCCAGGATGCATGAAGAACGAACGGCGAAAGGTGATTCACGCACGGCATATATGTGTAGTATTGTGATAATGGTATTCTTTGCAATATTGGGAGGCTACGTCCTGACATCAATTTTATTTTTCAAATTTCCTAACTTGATACACAAAAGAAAACAGCTGAAATTTAAATGTCGCCACATAAGTCACCGCGGTGGTGAGTAAATGTAAAGTATTGCAGAACATCAACATGCAAACATGTTAATAAAAATCCAACTAGATGCAACAGTATGCAGATATTTATTTACTGCAGTCACTCTACTCTTTATTAACAGTGAATTATGATGCACGCAACCATGAGCTTAAAAAAATGCCAACATGTATACGCCAAAGCATCTGAAGATAGCAGCATTAAGAGTATTAGCGATGTAAGGCATTTGTTAACTTCGTACAGAACAATGTGCAGGATAACGGCACCCCCAAAAAATAGTAATAATTTTATTGGAAATCTTCATTTAATACAATCCATTCCTTTTGCAGGAGCTGGAGAGAATTATGAAAATACTATGACGGCATTTCAGCGGTACGTTTGTAGTTTAATACCATCCTACAAATAAACAGTTCGGTGTAGAACAGTTCGAAACGCTGTATAAGTATAGTTTGTCAAATATTCCCGTTATATTTTGTGTACGCATAAGGTATTAGTAGTCATGCGAGAGTGTGTACCTCTGTTGAATACATGAAAGTGAACAGGCAGGGGCACCTGTAGCAAGGTGAAAGGTGGTGCTAGCTCCACCATGGGATTTTGACATAATTTTTTATGCTTTGTAACTTATTAAATCAAACAATGAAAATTCTATAAAAACATTTTAATCAAATGACAACTCTGCTACTATCTTGCCCAGCATTGATCATTAAACAATTTGCTCATTTTTCGTATAGGTAATGTGCACCACCTTGCAAAAACCGTGACAGCGCTGATGTGAACACACATTTTTTGGTCTCAGACTAATGGATGGGGTGTTTCATGATAAGCCAGCCCTGAAGAGTAAGATTGTGATTCATTTTATGTAACTACACTGTCATGTACTGAGACTGTCTGGCATCAAACGATTGAGTTTGAAAGATTTTAAAGAAAATGGTCATGGCCTAATGTAAGGTACTTTCCTGGCATTTGTGTGGCGGGACTAAAGAACACTATAAAATCCTTCAGTGACAATAGTTGGTGTCCAAGCCAAAACCCAAACTGGATATATCCACATTACAAGTTAAAAGTGGTCAGTGCTTGAGCATACCACCACAATAATCAGCCATTCTTACATAGTACATTAACTTTACAACACTCCATACCATCTTTGGGCACTTTCCACCAATTCTGTATTCTTCATGTTACAATGTCAGTGCACATTGAGTACCATGATGCACAGTATGATGGGTACTGGTGGGTAAAGGAGGTGTGGCAATGCAGCGAATTGAACATTTATTTCAAGGAGACCTCATAATTATACTATACGTTCACAGCATTCAGATGCATGGAACTCTAGTTTAAGATAGTCTGACTGCCAGGTCTGAACCCTATGCAATACTTCAGATGGCTGAAGCCAGTCAGTAGTGCCACTGCATTCAAAGGCCCAAATAAACTTTACATATATCTCCTTAAAAACTGCTTAAACTGACAATATTGTAGAATGTAGAGAGCAGGGAGATATATGGTGCATTTTTATACAGTTAACTGCTGCTTAACATAAATTTGAAAACAAGAGGAAAACTAAAATAACATTGATATATATATATATATATATAGACATACATGAATTGGTGAAGGAATGTTGATGAAAGTGTCACTCACGGATTGCCTTACATAGGTACTGAACTACAGGGCATACAACTTAAAGTGGAACACACTCATAAATTCAGTGTTGCATAGCAAACAATGATGCCACCCTTTCTGTCTTACTCAGTTCTGCATTAATACAGAACTGTGTGCTGCAGAGCTGATAACATCAATTGCTGTGTAGTACCAAAGATACTGCCTGCTCTGCAGTACCTGGTTCTGCATAAAAAAACTCTGTAAATATTACATTAAGGCAAGACAAAACTTAGCACTTTAAAGAACGGTAGTTACAGTATGTACCATGTATTTTAACATTACAGAACTATGAATTTTTGCCAAAATGTAGCTATATGATTCCTGTAATTCTCAGAATAAAGAAAAATAATTTCTTCAAACAGCATTAACTGATTAGTCTTTGTAACATGGTGTAGGAACTGAGTTTTTGAATACTATTTACTTCAAAGGGTTATTGTACAAAAATGTGCTTGTGTAGTTCGGTGTTTATGAAATCTAAAAATTTTTTAATTATGTAACAATACTTTGTACCAGAATGTATTTTATAAGACACAAATATAAAAATTTAAAACTAGTTGCTGAAAATAGATCATGAACAGAGGTTAAACTAGTAACCTTAGCAAAAGTTCCTGCATTTCATTAATTCTGGATGTCTTGTATCTTTCAATGCAGTATAATCATCAGTGAGACATTTGCAGTACACTTTAAGGATAGCTTACATTCATCTGTGCACATGTGGCACACACTTGAAACTTGAACATTGTTTTTTTAGCTGTTTAAAATATTGGTGCTTTTCTCAGAAATGTAGAAATATATGAGCACATTCACCTTTCTGGTAGGGAAGATAATTACTGTATTTGTGTACATTTGAGCATTTGGTGGTGTAGTTGTCCACTCTTAGGATACTTGATAATTGTGGTAATTCATTTATGGAAAATGTAAGCAAGCATTTTGTAGTAACTGCAGTCAGTGTTTTCACGATGATACAGAAGTTACTGAATGCTTAGTTTCCATTTCAGTGCCCTGGAGCTTGGGACAGATATGTTGGAACTTGACTGCCATTTAACAAGGGATGGACATGTTGTTGTTTGTCATGATCACAATCTAATGAGGAGCACTGGTTCTGACTGTGATATTTCACAGGTTAATTATCAAGACATGCCTCTTCTAAAGCCTGAACTTCCTCTTGACTTTGATCCTGGTACTGGTAACACTGATTATTTCAATTTTGTGTGTGTATGTATGTGAGTGGGTGGGTGGGGGAATAGGTTTTGCTTGTTAGAAGTTTTTGAAAGCCAAGTGGATGGCATTAAGCAGTTAACCTCCAGTGGGTATGCATTGCATTTTTACAATGACTTGTGCATGTACTGTAGCTGGCCGAGTGTTCCATTCTTTCAGTAGCAATACCATTGCACCCAAGTGAGACCCATCAGCCAAATAGTAGTGGGAGATTTAAATTTCTGTGTTCCTGGAAAGGAAAGGTTAAAATAGATAACAAGTAATCATTAAGTATGTAAATAAGGAAATCATATGTCAAATACATACACATTTTTTGTCATAAAGAATGGAGAACATATGACGTGTAATTTTACAGTACTTTGCTGAGGCAGGCTTGACAGTCATAGTTGATATACTGATCTAAGTTACAGTTAGACTTTGTGTATGTGATATTTGAAGGTGCAACATACATTGTGTAACAAGACACATAAGATTGGTTCCTACTGTCATGGTTTCAGACTGATCAGCATAAAATTGTACATCATGTATTAAAGACATACAAAGCTTGGTTCCTACTGTAAAGGTACAGATCAGTGTAACACATTTGTAAGTTCATCTGTAAGCTTTGTGTGATCTCCCTGGTGATGGCAGTGTTAGGCTAAAACATGGTGGAATGATACCAAACTCCAGAATTATCAGTAAGCCAGTTGTGTAGTATGATGGTCTTGTACTGAACTGCAAACTGTGTGTGTTATTTGTGTTACTTTCTCACAAGTACAGCTCATTCCTGTGGGTTTCCTTTACTTTTATTGTGGCAGTGGCATGGCTGGCCATCTGCTGTGACTTCATGGTAGGGGGAATCAGTACCAGGAGTTCTTATTTAGTATTGCTGTAAGTTGCTAAGATTATATAGCCATGCTTGCTTACTTACTTACTCCATGGTGCAGAGTCCTTCTTGAGAAGCTAACTGGTTTGCAGCTAGTCAAGAAATTCCCCGCATTTCATGGAACCTGAAGGTTCATTACCACACTCACAAGCATCTGCCACCTGTCTCTATCCTAGGCCAACCCAATCCAGTCCATATACCCACATTCCACCTCCTGGAGAGCCATCCTAATATTATCCACCCATCTATGCCTAGATCTCCCCAGTGATCTCCTTCCCTTCAGTTTCCCCACCAAGACCCTATACACCCCCCTGTCCTCACCCATATGCGCCACATGCCCAGCCCATTTCATTCTTCTCAATTTTATCACCCGCACAATATTGGGTGAGGAGTACAAATCATTTAACTCCTCGTTATGCAATCTCCTCCACTCCCCCGTTACCTCGTCCCTCCTAGGTCCAAATATTCTCAACACCATGTTCTCAAACACCCTCAGCTTCCTTTCCTCCCGCAGTGTCAATGACCAAGTTTCACACCCA
>Ga0123355_10018942_pt1 | contig 10944 bp, 11 predicted proteins | sample TergutEmb28metaG_3_FD_89872 | JGI IMG/M metagenome (GOLD analysis project Ga0123355, IMG submission 89872) | Embiratermes neotenicus P1 segment gut microbial communities from Petit-Saut dam, French Guiana - Emb289 P1 | ecosystem: Host-associated > Arthropoda: Insects > Digestive system > Gut ...
AATGTTGATATTTTCTTCTCGAAGTCTGGTATTTTTGCGATATTGGCAAATTCGTCCAGAATGAAACGGCAGTGGACTGGTAGGCGACCTCGGAAATCCATTATTGCTTTATCGCATAGCATATCGAAGAGTTGAATGTATAAGAGGCTGACGATGAAATTAAATAACGTCATTTGTCAAGGGGGAATATGTCAAGCTAAAGCCAAAAAATTGTTTGAGCAACTTTCGTGATTGTAGATGGCATATTCCATAGCGAACCGCTCTATGCCCCAAGCTGTAGTAAGCACAGCGTCCACATAGACCACTGTGCTTACTTTATTATACGGCACTTCCCCCGAAGTCTGCAAACTTCCAAATAATTTCAATTTGGTTTTCCAGGGAAACAATGATTTTTTCAACAACGGATTCAATGATGCTGCGTTGTGATATTGCTTCGGTTATACCTACCGCATTTTCGGCAAGTTCGACCAGTTTTTGATTTTCCGATTTGGCGCGCTCCGATTGTCTCAACGAATCAATACGGATTTTCAACCTTTCGATTTGCTTGGCACACTCCCCTCTTGATACCGCAAATGTTTCACGGTCGATTTTCCCTGTAACGAGTTGTTCGTAATTCATTTGGATTTGTTCGGTCAACTGCCGGACATGGCTTTCATGTTCATCAATCTGTGATTGACCTAAGCTGCTTGTTCGGAGTTCAGACATGCAGTTGATGTTAAGTACAACCTCAGCTTGCTTTTTGATTATACTTAAAATCATGGAATCCAATGTTACCGCCTTAACTTTCATTTTATAACATGGGGCTTTAGGATTAGCGTTAGTATATACACAGCTAAAAACCGGATATTTGCCCCCACTATACCTTAATCCTCGACCACAACAACCGCAAAACACCTTGCCGAACAGAAGATGCTCCCTTGATTTATGGGGCTTACTCTGTTTCCGCTTGGTATACAGTTCTTGAACTTTATAAAATTCCTCCTTTTCGATTATTGCCGGGTGATGATTAGGCATTTTAATCCACTCGGATTCATCTATCGCCGTTTGCTTGCTTGACGCTTACATTCGTTCTATGCTTACAATTATTTTTGCAGAGTGATTTTTATCATGCAAACTGTAGTCGGGATATGTGTTTTGTATGGTTTCTAGTTGGCGGATATACTCAATTTTTTCTATGCACCAACTATTCCATAAATATGAAAACTTTGCATCTTCAGAGAAGCTTTGCAGATGTTCCTCTAATGTATAAAAATTACCAATATAAGGACTGTACATACCACTTGAAAGGCATACGCCCTTGCCTCCTACATTAACAACTTGCGTTGCCCCTAATATAGATGTGGAATTGACGCTGTTCCTACGCATTTCAATCCCCCCTCTTAATGTTTTTCCCTTGCCTAATCTGTTCAAATATTTCTGCAAGCTTGTCCATTGATTGTCGGTCTGCGCGGTCGATTAACTCAGTATGGGGAAATTCACTATCTGTAAATATATTGTCACGTCTAACAATTTTTGCATGTCCAGAGAGCAAAACTACTCGCTTATCTTTGACCATAGAATCAGTTTCTGGTCGCGTTAAAACAACATATTTAAAATAATCAAATCCTAACAGCGTAATACTGCCGCTTGCATTGGTGAAATTTATATCTTGAAATTCTGGAATTTCGTCACAGTAATCCTCTATGGTAATACCATGCGCTTTCGACAACGCAAGGTCTATCACAAGCGCATCATACTTATCATAACCTTTTCTGTTATACAAAAGTTCATCTAAATCAATCAAATCTTCCACAATAGTTACATCATATTGGTCTTTTGCCCACTCTCTAAAGACTTTTCTGCCATCTTCATGGCTTTCTATATATAAAACTTTGAGTTCCATATCTCTTCCCCCTAATTTTTGGGTAGTTTCAGTGTGAATTTAACCATATACAGCGGCTTTTGTTGTATCCTTCTAATACGTCTAGCAGTCATATCATAATTTATATATTTCCGTTCAGACATGACAAAGTCAAAAAGATTATCTTTTCCAAATGTCTTGCAACTGACTTGCAATGGGTGTTCCTCTTTTATTGTTTTCTTTAACTCATGCACAACTTTTTCACTTTCGTCATACAATCCTTGAAACTCTGAACGCCACTCTTCGTTAGAGATTAATTTTTTCAACAGGTAGTAAAATGTAAAATTGGTGTAAGATATAATGTCTGGGTGTTCCAAGTCACTTTCATGCCATGGAACAATGCCAGACTCAATGGATATTACACCTTTATGCGCTCTAGCAAACTCTTGCGCTATATATAATCCCAATCCCTTACCTCTATTGGATTTACGAGCCTCAGCTTCAACACCTCTTGCTTTGTTCTCAAATATAGTAGTTTCCATACTTTTGGAGATTCCATTTAGGGCAAAGTTAATAACATCAAAGTAGCAATTTGTGGCATCGTATCGTTGCTGTACATAGATATTTGTACCCATTGGAGAATGCTTAAATGCATTATCCAATAAATTCATCATAATGCGTTCAAACATTACCTTATCTGCATAAAGGTCTGATTCAAAATAGTCTGGACGTATTATAAGTTTGTGCCTCATATTAAGCGGATGCCAAGAGGCGTTGTAGTGTTGATTAAAACGCACAAGCACCTCGGTGTAAGGTTTAAAACTCTGAGGGTCATATGTGTATTCAAGCCCTTTATGGTCTAATACGTCGTTTAAAAACTCAAGGGCATCATGCACGTTACAATTGTCATTAAAATAAGTTTTACAATGGTCAACAAAAGAACGTACTGCTTTATTTGATTGTGGAAATCCTTGTTCAAAATTATGAATATCTTTTCTGAAACTTTTGTTTTGATTATTCATTGTTTGCAACCGTTGCGCCCAATCATGACGAGTTTCATCAGCAAATGCCCATATACGTTCACTATGTTTATTTGCAATATGCGCCATTATATCACCAAAACAAACTGCCATTAATGTTCTAAACAACGAGGAATGCCTGTTTTCATCACTATCGTATAGAGGTGGTTTTTTTTCCCATTCAAAAAATACAGCAAAAAAAGTGTTAGAAGATACATGACCACCTGTAGTAGCATAAAAATCAAATTTGCCATTCAATAATTGCTCCGCAGACAGGGGAACAATCGCATTAGAATCATTTCTCACACTTCCGTTCAGACAGCCACTTGTTACAATATCACTTAATTCTTTTGATTCTACCGATACTGGAATTTTGGAGACATCGACAGATACAGACAGATAATTCGTCAAATCCTTATCGTTATCTTGTTGGACTCTCTTTCCATACACTACGCTTGAATCATCTGAAAGTTTAATGTTTATGTTTGGAAAAAATATGAACATATTTTTGATGTAAAAATCCTTGTAAATTTGCTTAAAAAGATTCATCACACAAGTTTTTAATTTTTCTACGGCATTTACATCTGTTACGTTTGGTCTTTCTTCCCAGTACTGCCGTATTAATCTTGCTTGATATACACTAAAAAAATCGCTTGTACGTAATATTACGCGCTGTCTGTTCTTACGCATATACGTTTCAATATCTTGTGTAAATTTACGCATAGCACTTTCTATGTCAGTGAAATGCCGTCCGTCTGTTTTGGCATGTTTTATTGCTTTATCGCCACGCAAATTCTTAATTGTGTTTGATTTTTCGTCATCAATGATTGTTTTATCACCATTAATGCATTCTAAGCACTTTAGTTCTTCCACAGGAATATCCACCTCATCATCAATACTAGGCGGTCGCGTATTTAAAGCCAACTGCCCAATAATAAGTATTCCCATTAATCCCATTTCAGAACGCTTAATTCCTTTTTTACCATATCCCGCATAGATGGGGATAATGACCTCATACATTAGAGAAATTTTGCACCTATACACATAGTACTCAAAACTCATATTTTCTTTGTTTGGAAAAGGTATAAAGAAGTTGTCGTTATCACTTTCAACTGCTGTAATTGCTTTGATTGTATGCTCTATATCATGACTAATACACCAGTTATCCAGCCAATCATTTTTTTTGTCTCTCCGATGGTGACAGCAAAAACCCAAAGTTATGCATTTTGCATTTTTTGAGGACAAATTAATTAAATGATAGACATTACCATTAATTTCACGGTAGGTTTTGTCTGTTGCATGAACACCATTGGTATATGCTTTGCAATTTACTTTCTCAACGATAGCCATAGGCGCATTTGTTTTGCGGGCAAGCCCCACAAGATTGCCAAAAATAAAATCTCTTGAACCAATACCACATTCGGCGCATTTGTTGTCGTTATCAATTTTGGGATAGGTATTGTTATTATCAACGGGTTCAGTGATTGCTGAACTCCCATAGTTTGATTCAGCATTAGGGCAATAGTAGCAAAAACTTCTATCCGTCTGCATTTGTAGTGGTGCGATTGGGTATTTTTTATTCGTGTTTATTTTTCTAGCCGCCATAACAACGCCTCCTGATTACCACGCATTTCCAGCACCACAGTGAACGAAAAAGTACCGTGGGAAATCGCGTTTTTTAGTTTTTTTTGGTATATTTAATTCCAATAGCATCAGTTAGATTTAATTTAGAGCTACGAACTCGACTCTTAACAAAGCTACTCCCATACATAATCCGCGCCATCATTACCAAAGCTTATCCTGCTACCGTTTTCAATTTTTGAAGGAGTGTTCGGCGTTAGCTTTTGTCCATTAATAAATGTTCCTGTTGCAGAGTTCAAATCCAACAAACAGTACCCGTCTATAGTTTTTTCAATTGCGGCATGACGACGACTTATGGCTTTAGCGTTGCTGTCAAATTCAAAACTAGATTTTTTAATACCTACATTTACATCGAAACGCCCTATTGTAAATACTCCGTCATCATTTGGAATGATGACATCTATAACGTGTGGATTAGGCGCACTTCCTATATATCGCAACCTAGGTGAGTTAGGCGGAATTGCATTTAAAACAGCTACACCGTTCTCATTGTCGCGACTGTAAGGGATTTCATGGAGTTGCTGAACTTTTGGTGGCTGTGATTTCATGGTAATACTGCTTATATCTTCTGTTAATTTCTTGGGAATCCTTTTTAACATTCCCAAAAAACCTCCTTTATTAGTTTCGGCTTGAATGCTTTGCATTTTTGAAGCGGAACTCTTTTCGCTAGGTGCGTTTATGACTATGTTATCAGATGTTGATGACATTGTGGCAACAAATGGTTGCGATATATGTGCTATAGGTGCGGGAGTTTGTATGTCACCTCCGCCATGAAAACTCCCTAGAACAGGGGGTATTGCATTTTCTTGAGCGGATTTGCTTGTAGTCATAACGTCCCAAAAAGCTTGTGGTGTAGAATCTTGAAGTGCCCATAACAATACTTTGTTCTCCAGCACCGCATCTGTAACACGGTTTTGTTTCACAACAGCCATAACCATCGTGCGTAAACTTGTGAAATCAGAATAATCCGTTACAGTAGGAATGTAAATGTATTTCAATAGCTTACCGTTTTTATCGTAGTAAACATGGTCATAATCCAACACGAATGAAAATGTTTTCATAAACCAGTCACCACAATCAATCAAAGGTTTTATTAATCCTTGCCACATATCAAAATAATCCGTGGGATTGCGAGGCCCAGACATATATGTCATTTTGGTTCGATTGCCCACTTGATAAGTAAATTCACATACCCCGTCTACTAATCGGTAACTGAAGGGCAGCAGGAAATCTGGCATATCGTTAAGTAAAGTATACAATGCCTTCTTGTCAACATCGCCTTCTGGGACTTCAACTACAAGCCCTGCTTCCGCTCTCAAATTGTCTTTCACATGAATATCATACATCACAACCCAAGCCTCCTTCTGTATTCTAACAATGTGACAAATCGCCAACCTTGCATAGTTCGCACGGGAGCACTCCCGTTATAGAAATCCCGCGCTTCCAAGAACATCGGCTCAATTACAACTTCGCCCCGATGACTTATATAGCCCCAGTAGTTCTCTATTCGTACACCTGCCAAATGTTGCGAAAAAGAACGTGCATCTTCAAATTGAGGTTCAAATACAATTTCTCCACGCGAATCAATAAAACCCCACAAGCCATTTCGTTTCACTGCGGCATATCCTGTGGTGTTAAATGGGCGTGCATCATCGAAATGAATATCTGTACGTTGGTTTCCGATAAACAAAGTAACACCATCATTTTCGCGGATAAATACTGCATTTTGTGCGAATGCTCGTCCCAGTTCATCGGTTACAATACCATCATGTTCAAATGGTATAACTGTATCTTGGTTTACGTTAATTAAACCCCATCGTCCATTCACTTTCGCGGCAGCAAACCCTCCAGAATACATTCCCAACTCCTCGTATTCGCGCTGCCCTGCTTGCAGTTCTCCTGTTGCCCATATCCATGCATTATTTCGCATCAATGATATGCGGTTGGCAGATAAATTCCCAATCTCTTGTGCATCTTCATGTAGTAATGCAATTCTTCGATTTGCCAAATCCACCGCATGAATCACATCACCATAAATAGCGATAACTCTGCCTTGACTGACGGTACTTACGCTATCATACATATAAGGAATCCTAAGTGTACCGGAATAGGTTGCAATTCCCCATAATCCGTCGCGCATGACTTGAATAAATCCGTTGTATGTTAATGTCACATCTTCAAAGAAATTACGCCTCAACTCAAAAGCATATCGAATGGACTCATAAAAATCATCTAATGCTTCAAATCCGTAATCGTCAGTATCAAACCTAGCCAAACCAATATGCAGCACTTCAAATGCGTTGTCTATCCTTCGTCGTGAAACAAAATATTCTGCCGCGTCCAGAAACAATTCGGGAGTAGCGTTAGGGCTTGCCATCATGGTTTCCAACAACGCGATGTAGTTTCGATGGTCGTCCAAAGCTAGGTATACTTTTTTAAGTAATGCTTGAGCTTCCCATGTATATTCGGCAGAAATAGCGGCGGCATCTTGCAACAACGGTCGGGCAAAAATATAAATACCATCCTCCAAAAAATTTTCTGCTTCAGTAATCAACTCGCGCTGTCGCATGGACGGCGGTGATGATGTTGCTACGGCAAATAAAGAAACACACAATATTACAAGAAACACCCCAGCCAAAAGCACACGCTTTAGTATGTTCACATATACCTCCCTTAAAAACTTACCTTTGGTGCAATTCTACTTGCAGAATCGGCTTCAAAAAGTGGTTGTTCGCTAAAGCCCAATATCCCCGCAAAAATGTTTGTAGGGAACACTTGTATGAGGTTGTTAAATTTTAGCACAACTTCATTGTAAAACATTCTGGAGTGACTAATTTTATTTTCTGTTTCACTAAGTTGCGTTTTGAAAAGCATGAAGTTTTGATTCGCCTGCAACGTAGGATAAGATTCCGCTACTGCCATTAGTCTGTTCAGACTTGATGCAAGTAAGTCATTGGACTGAATTTCATTTATTGTGCCTTGAGAGCGAGAAGTGTAAAAGTTGCTACGTGCCTCCATTACTGCTTGCAAAGTACCGCGTTCATGTTCCATCGCGCCTTTTACAGATTCAATCAAATTGGGTATTAGGTCTGCCCTTCGAGTAAGCTGTACGTCAATTTGCGCCCATTGGCTCTTCACTTTATTGCGCGCCCTAATACACTTGTTGTATATAGATACAATATACAGCAGCAAAAACACAATGATTACAATAACAACTATCAACGGTATCATAAAAAACACTCCTTACTTAAACCCTTGGGGTTCGTACTGACTATTTGCCCAATTTACAAGTTCCATATCTCGTATACCATTTTTGCTTATATTGCTAATATCTCGCACTATTATGTCATTCTCCTCTAGCACTATAGCAAACACCAAAAAATCATCCCACAGTATCACATGTTCTTTTTCAGATTGCGAGAAATCCCCAAAATCCCGAATGAAGCGTTGTAATGCTGCCACTTCCTCTGTTCTCCTGTGACCTTCGGGCGTTCGCTCCAATCCATCATATGATATTTCTTGTGATATTGCTTTAAGTACTAAAAATGGTGGAATGAAAAACATAGCTAAAATAATTGCAAGTACTACGATGACAGCACGAAGGTAATCGTTAAATTCTGCAAGTTCTTGTTGTGTAAAATATGAATCACGTAAAAGAAATTCGTCTAGTATTGCGTCAACAGCATTAGATGGCCCATCTCTTGCTACGGTAAATACGCGATAAAGACCTTCCCAGCGTGGGTCTGTTGGGTCAAGATACCAGCTACCTCCACGCATTCTATATAGTACCAACATGCCCGACGCAAAATAAATTACAAACCACAACAACAGAGCAACACAGCAACAACTGCAACAATTTCTTAGTACTCTTAAACCTTTTCCCATCTTTGCTTTCGCTAAGAATCCCCGTTGCACGGTTTCAGATTTTCGATTCTCGCCCCATTGGTACATGCTATCTTGAGAAATTCGCCCCGATTTTAAGATTTCAAACAATTCTCTTTCGCAAGGTTCAGTGCAACGATTTTCGTCTATTAGGTTTATTTTCTTATCATCAAAACCAATCGAACCTTTGTGATACATTCTTAACAATGTGGCATTAATATCCTTCTTGTGGTCTATGCTCAAGTCCATTAATAAGCTTACAGTTGCAGGATTCAAGTCTTCAAATGTTTCCCTTAGGTACTTTATGCCTTGTGTAGCCTTGTAAGTAAGACGCTTCTTTCTTGATTTACGTAGTCCGCCTTGAAAACCCAAAACCAGTGCAAATGGAATAGTCAAAAGCATTATCCACATTTGTGATGCCATAATTGTCAGAAGTGTTATATATTGCCAATATTCGGTCGTTCCCCTAAGAGCAGGGTCAAGTTGTATGGTTTCCGTGTCCGTAATTATTTGTGAAAACGTAAATAAAATCGCTATAATGCAGATTGCAATTACAATTATTGGGCCAATCCAGCGTTTCAATTTTCTGGAATGGATTCTTCTGCGTCGTCTCAACGTCGTCACCTCGTCACATTAAAAATACAACAATGATAAAACTTACATACAAAAATGGAGCAAATGGCAAGGAATCTTTACGACCTATACGCTTAGAAAGGATAAGCACTCCGCCTGTAATAGCAGTTAAGACAGAAGCGTACAGTATTGCAGGAAGAACACCATTTAAACCTAAGTATAGCCCTGCAACCGTCATGAACTTAACATCACCTCCTCCGATTCCCTTTCTGCTGATGATATATACTAATATGAAAAGCACGAAACTAAGCACTGCCCCCAAAGTTGAATCCCATAAAAGCAGCAAAGTGCCATCAATATCAGCAAAAAGTCTTGGTACAGTGATAAGCACCCATACGGCAAAAAACGAAAGCACATAAGAATTGGGAATTTTTTTATGTCGATAGTCATGAAACGCAACCACCCAACCAAAAAACAGCAGTACATAATTAAGTAAAAGCCCATGTAAGTCAAGTTCGCGTGACCAAAAGTGCAGCGCAATAAAAAGAATAGGAAGATGGACATATGTTAAAATCTCCAACTTGCCAACTGGACGTAATATTATCTTTACATCTGGTAATAAATCATTTTTTAAGAGCGTCAAAGCAATCATAGGCGCAAATATTGCGGCAACTAAAACAAATCCAATCATCATGATTACTTCATATCCGTTCTAAAATAACTTAAACCTTGCCCACCGCCTCGCCGCCAAAGCCGCGTAGCAGCTTGTTGAGTAACAGTAAGGCTTAAAAAAGGCGTAAGTGGGCCTGCAAATACAAAATCCACATCGTAAGTAACAATAAGAATAAGAGTATCTTCGTATATGAATGATTGAGTGAAGTCAAAGCTACGATGTATAGGGATTTCGCTATCCTCCCCCATATGTCTGCCAAAAACATTTAATAAATGCGCTTCGGAAAGTGCTCTTTCGTCAAAGTCAAAATATACTCGTATATCATCATGGTTAATTGTATCTAAACGAGGAAATATCTCTGTTAAAAGATTAGTAAGGCGAACAGCCCGTTCCAATGTGGGGGTATCGCGTGTTCTTTGTCCTGCGGCATAATCAAGATAACTCATTATGGAAAGTTCATGTGCTGTTTGGGTAAGCGCAAAATGAACCCTCGACTGCATAGATACTACATTAATAAGCATAACAATCCCTAGCATCGCCATGGTAAAAGGAACAAATGCCAGTATTGTTTCAACTACAATATATCCCCGTGTATCCTCATGTATATTCATACAATACCTCCCGCTATGAATCTCTTACAGCCTGTTATTTCTTTTTGATTGATTTCATTAACTCGAATAATTCATCTTACACTCTTCATTTCCAATTAAAGTTAGAGGAAAATAGAACAATTTAACCTTTAACCCCTTCAAGCAGTACGTCATCCCCTGGAATATAGAGTTTTACTACTGTGGCATAAGAAGTGCTGTAATTTAAGTGTATAGCATCTATACCAGTCTGCCTAAATGGGAAATTTTGACCGATTTTGTACTCGCGTATCACAACTTCTAAATCGTACTTACGCGCTAAAGCCTCGGATTTTGGGTTTATCACCTCGCGAATTGTAAATGCGTCAACCCTTTCCCACTTTCCTGTCAACGAAATCCTAATCTGAGAACCGTGTTGCGCATCTGCTACCCCCAGTGTTACATTGCCCCGCATTCTTGTTGGGTTACTAGGCGATGAACTGAATGTATATACTGCACTACCTATACGAAATCTGTAATTAGGCACATTTACTATCATTACACACCCTTCGCACATAGAACGCACAGAAAACTTCCCAATATTCAAGCAGACCCACAATAGAGACACCGCAAATACTATTGATATTACAAACATAAAAATATACGTAAGAATTGGGTCTTGACTCAATTGAATCAAATAATCCATCCCAGCACGCCTCATTTCCACAATAATTTATAAGCATCGTTTTA
>Ga0123355_10018943_pt1 | contig 10944 bp, 5 predicted proteins | sample TergutEmb28metaG_3_FD_89872 | JGI IMG/M metagenome (GOLD analysis project Ga0123355, IMG submission 89872) | Embiratermes neotenicus P1 segment gut microbial communities from Petit-Saut dam, French Guiana - Emb289 P1 | ecosystem: Host-associated > Arthropoda: Insects > Digestive system > Gut ...
GTGGGGATAGGCACGTCAGATTCCAAGGTCTAACTACTGTACCATAATGGTCTTCTCCAGGCAACCTGACATACACAGTTTGTAAGTAGGCTGCGATACTAAGGTGGCTTGCTCCAGCATGCTCTGGCTTCTATGCATGTGCAGAGAAGTTGAGCAGCTAGATATTGGTTATACAGAGCATCTGACATGAGCATGAATGTAGCAGGTGGCCAAGTACACCCCAGTACTTGGTCTGTTGTGTGATTTACATACCGTAGTAAATTATGAAGAATTCTAACCTGATAATGAAATCAAAATTAACACAATGTCCTGCCCTTTACTAATTGTAGACTTGGTTACGGTACATGAGGCTTGTTGTATCTGTGAAAATAATTTTTTCCCCTTCTCATTAATATGCAATACTTTAATATGTTCCATTTTTACGTGCATTGATCAGGTCCAAAAATATATAAATAACCAACATAATGCACTGTAACATTCTGTGATGTATTTTATTCACAATGTTCTTACCAACATGTTTCAGCCGGTATTCCGGCCTTCTACAGAATGATGTGCGTATTACAGAAATATGGTTGTGGCTAACTGTGTCACCATCACTCCATAATAATTAAAATTATATAATTTGGTTAAAATTATTTAAATAATACATTTTTTGTATACATGGGTCTGTGCATCGTGAATCAAATTTAATAACTGTCCAACTAGATGTGACTTATTCAGTTTATTACATTTCTGTAGGCAGCTCTACATGTTTCAGGTGTTGACACCCATCATCAGGAGCTGGTACAGCTGTAATAACAGCTTCCGGTATTGATTAACTGGATCTATTACCATCTGGTAGCTGGTACAGTACAATTGTAATTACAGCTTCTGGTATTGATTAACTGGATCTATTACCATCCAGTAGTAGATCTGGTTATTCAATACCAGAAGCTGTAATTACAGCTGTACCAGCTCCTGATGATGGGTGTCAGCACCCAAAACATGTAGAGCTGTCTACAGAAATGTAATAAACTGAATAAGTCGCATGTTGTTGGACAGTTATTAAATTATATATGTATATGTATGTATGTATGGGGACCACGGTAGCACAGTGGTTAAGGTGCTGTGCTACAAATCGGAAGGTTGCTGGTTCAATCTCAGATGGTGTCATTGGAATTTTTCATTGACATAATCCTTCTGATCGCACTATGGCCCTAGGGTCGATCCAGCCCGTAACAGAAATGAGTACCAGGAGTATTTCCTGGGGGTAAAAAGTGGTCAGTGTGTAAGGCTGACAACCTTACCACCATTCTGGGCCAGTGTCACGTAATCTGGGAACCTTAACTTCCTGGAACCCTCTGGGCACCTCGGGCCTGTAATGGGACTGATTTACCTATATATATGTATGTATGTATGTATGTATATGTGTGTGTGTGTGCGCACGTGCGTGCGTGCGTGCGAGCGAGCATGCACGCGCGCTAAGAATGGATAATTATTAAAAATCATGGGCGTTAAAATTGTTTGGTGTTAGTAGACTGAGGACTAAGGTAAGTAGTATGCTGAGTTCTAACTCAGAGTGCAGGTGATGTGTGTTGTCAGCGTGGGGTACTAGCTGGAACTAAAAGTTGACAACACACATCACCTACACTCTGAGTTAGAACTCACCATACTGCTACCTCAGTCATCACTCTGCAAACACCAACCAGTTTTAACTCCCGTGACTTTAAATAATTATCCATTCTTAGCCTTCATATTTATACTATTTAAATAATTTTAACCAAAGTTGTATAATTTTAATTATTGTGGCATGATGGTGACACAGTTAAGCCAAGTTGTATTCTTATGAATACAAACATCACATTGAACATGTCCAGAACAGGCCGAAACTTGTTGGTGAGAACATTGTGAATAAAATACATCATAGAATGTTACAGTGCATTTCTTTATTTATATTTTTTGGTTGCAATATTAATTTCAGTGTTTCTTGTGTAATTAAGCTGTAATAATGCTGTTTCTCACTTACCCTTAACACTGGAGCTAAGTTCTTCTTGGGCAGGCAGTAGTAGTTTATTTGGTCAATCAACCCTGCCTTCAGGACACCCAAACGTCATTACCCCTTTCACAGGACCCAGTCACTGGGCCCTGTCCTGAGACTTGCATATTAGCCAGCAGTATCTTAAAAAAAAAAAAACCGTTTGTAGGTTCTTAATGCATTAGTGTTTATAACTTGTTCTTGAATTTGCCATAATTAAATTGACTAGCATCTTATTTGATGGAAGACATTCTTCTACTGTATTTATCCAAATATGAAGTGACCCCCACTTCACAGTCTTAAATATTCAGCGGTTGCTGTAGAGAATGGTTTAGCTTTGTGTGTGATTATTAAGGTAACCTGCCATTCGTCAAATGAAGTAGGAAAAAAATTCTTATCCTAAATTCGGTAGTGGTGGTATGTTGTTCCCGTAATTGCTTAAGTGGTTGTAAACTGGCATTTCCTCACATAATTATTGCCAGGCTTGCTGATACATGGAGTAATGCTTCTGACTTATGTTTTGTTCTGGTTCAAATCTTGGCTGGGATGTTGACATTACAGACTAAATTTTTTTGTGATGTGGGTGTCCTCAGTCCTCCTAAGCATATTCCAGTAGCTAACTTAAATTAGGCTCTGACTCCTTACTGCCATAACCTTACATTTCATTGTTCACCATCATTGAGTCATTTAATGTAAATATCCAAAGTTACAGACAGCATTGTTAAATAAACCACAAACAAATGTGTGAGAGCCAGGGAAACGTAGTTGACGTATTGACAGGCTGGACAGTCCAGGATTCAATTTCCAGCAGGGGCAAAAGGAGATTGTTTTTTTCTCCAGAACATCCAGACAAGTTCTGGGGCCCTCACAGCCTCCTATTCGGTGGGTAGTGGTGTTATTTCCTGGGAATAATGTGGCCAAGGCGTGGTTTTGACCATTTACCTCCATCTAGCACCAAGACTAAGAATGGGTGGAGCTATACCTCTACTCTCCCTATATGGTTTCTTGGCGTGGAGAGGGACAAGTTTACTTTTACCTGTATGAACAGATACATAAAATTTACATAACTGTTAGTGTCTCCTTCACAGGTCACTAACATTTTGATCTGAAATCACTTACATTCATCTACCTGATCTCAAGTGGGGTATATCTTCTTCATGTCACATATTGTCATGTGTGTGCTGATTAATTTATTATCTTTGTAGAAATATACTAATAAAATTGGTCTGTCCATGGATTTCATAAGCATTGACCTAACTGTCCATTCCTTGTAGTGCAGTCCAGTGTGTTTTGCAGTTGGCATAAGAAATTTAATTTTGTTTGTAATTTGATTATTTTTTTGTAATTTGAATATTTTTTTGTACATGAGTGCATAACTCAGACTGAATGCTTTCTTTTTTTAAAGCTGTGTGGAATGCTGTAGTTGACAGGAATATTGTTCTGTAAAATGTAGAATCGGGCTGTTGTTTCATATCTCTTCAAAAATGCGGCATGAGAAGTGTTTATTACTGCCATATTGGTGCCCTTCAACATCTTTTCATCCCCCATAATAAAATGTTACGTATTAAGTCTATGGGCAAATTTGTTGCCATTTAATAGATAATATAAATTTTTATGTGCCCATTTTGGTAAACATGCTCCCTACAATAGTCCTAATGTTGTTCCCAGTTACAAATGTTATATGGCCACCATATCGGATTTCTCAAAGGTATGAAGTTGAAGAAGTTAATCTAGTGATCAGATGATTTCAAGTAACAAGTTTTGTAAGAATAAGCAAACTTTTTTTGAAGTTAGTAAGTGCAAGGTTAGACACACATACACACAGTATAAACCAGTGTTTCTCAAACTTTGTGAGACCGCGGACCAGTAAATTCTTTAAGTCCATACATTAAACTAACATAAGTATTAATAATTAATTATGGCATAATCATAAAGAGTATTAGTACAGTTATGTGTATGGTGTGGCATGTTGACAGATATAAAATTACATTTAAATTAGTTATCAATTCCAGGAGAATCTCTCGCGGCCCAGTATAATTGATGACAGGGCCTGGTACCGGGCCGCAGCTGGGCGGTTGAGAAACGCTGGTATAAATGTATAAGCCACTTTACCATTTAGAAACCAGTCTGGAAACCAACAGTGCTTTAATGGTCATGACTAATTTATGTTTCTGCATAAGATGATATTCTTTACTTCAATACCAAAATGTCTGATTTCTTGTGTATGTATACTTAACGTATATCGTAACTGCAGTAATACCTGCGTAACTTCAATTTTCTTTATTATTTATTCTTATATGTGAACACAAATTAATCTTAATACACATTTACTTATAGTGTGATTATGTAAAGTATACTATAAGGAGAGAGAGGGGGGGAGTGGGAGAGAGGGGGAGTGGGGAGAGAGAGAGAGAGAGCATTATGCAGGAATAAGGACATTAGGTAAAAAGAAATAAGTCATTTGCAGTTGCGTGTTTAAGTGACTGTCTGATGTTTTTGTAACTGTACATTTCATCCAGTTTGTGGTGTCCCTTTAAGTTTCTTCTTCATTCAGTCTTGATTATCCCGCTCGGTCTTTCCAATTGGCCCTCTTCTCTGTCAGATTTGCTTACCCATATTCACTGTGAAATGTGCTTTATTTCTTTGTGACGTGATTTGGATTATTTTCTTATGAAATTGTCTTAATCTTTTTAGGCACATTTACGTACTCGCAAAAAGTCCCTGTTGGCTTCATTTTGTCCGTCTGTCATGTATCAAATCAGTTTCCACTAGACACATTTTTATGACATTGGATATTGGATACCATTGTTACAGTCTGTGAAGAAAATCAAAATTTGGTTAAAATGGGGCAAAAATTTTGGGCACTTTACGTGAAGACCCAAGTATATTTTGTTGTTGCTGGAAACATAAATTCACCATAAACACAACGTTGGCTTTTGACGTTTTGCTGACCCTGCATCTCAGTATATTTATCTCAGTAACTAACCAACTTGATGCACAAAGTTTTTGTTTTACAATAAGTATACTTCATGCCTCTACATGTTTCGAGCGCACGTGTTCATCATCAGGAGGTCAAAATTGCATTGCACAGCCTCCGGTAATACAATTTTGACCTCCTGATGATGAGCACATGTGCTTCGAAACATGTAGAGGCATGAAATAAACTTATTGTAAAACAAAAATTTTGTGCATCAAGTTGGTTAATTACTGAGATAAACAACGTTGGCATTGTTGCTCAACCATACAAAGAGGACTCACTGTTACATTTACATGGTAACGTGTTCCATATTATGTTGTGGATAGCAACCTGTAGTGCAACTATAGAAGGAGAACTTACTGCTTTTCGGTGGCAACAGTGGTTATGCAAATGCATCACAATGTTATGTTGTATGTATGTCGTGTATCTTCTTCACATTTATGCTGTCATTCATCTGGAACAAAGTTTAGAATGCATACATTGTTGCTTCCATGCTCCCTGCCCTTCTTCTTAGTGTTATGTGTAGGCAAAGTAATAATGACTGAGTGACCCAAGTATCAATTCATTTTGTTCAATATGTTTTATTTTATTGGTCAGTTTTTCATATCTTTTCTATTTTCTCCCCTATTGCAAACACGATATTTTCAGCATTGTTACCTTCGATCATAGTTCATGTTCTGCAACACCTGATTTTAGTGATTTGAAACTCATTGTACTAATGATTTCTGTTCCAGGCCGATTCATGTCATGCCATTGTTTATGGAACTGGAAATGGAAAAGCTAATGGTATTAATGCAGCTGAGACTTCAGTATAGATGTATATAGGTAAAACAATTTCATGCATATGTTAGAAAGTGATTTGATCTTTTATTACTGTATTGTTGTCCAAGGAAGTTATGTTTGTTTTATGATATTACTAAATGCTCTACTAAGAAACTATGGAGGCAATCTGTGTTCATTTTAATGTTTTGTGGTTGTGTTTTTATCATGATCATTCAAGTTGGTTAGCCTTATTTGGATGCTTCAGTAAGAAACTGAAACATGTGGTGATTCACTTAAGTGAAGAAGAGATAATAATGGTGATAATAATGGCACAGATTGTCTCTAGCAAGCATTAACCTTTAAAATTGTCTTCTGCATAGAGTTGGAATGATTTTAAACAGCTGTAGTGTGCTGTAGTAATTTCTGTCAGTTGAATTCCTGGCATTATTGTGTGTAATTCTGCTGTAAAATAAGATACCATTTATGTCATCATCTGTAGCTCATGGTTATATTTCTACAGTCTTTGGTTTATGAGTATATGTGTTTACTGGTATAAGGAGAATGGACCAGGGACTTTCTGTTCTCTTGTACAACCTAACATTTTGTGTCTTTCTCATTGTTCTAGTAAAACACTTCAACAGTTGTGTCTTTGCACAGTTTAATATTGTTACACAAATGTGCATTAGAACTTGGTATTAATGCTCTGGCCAGTAGGAGAACTGATATTAATGATATGCATAGGTTTACCAGTTTTTAAAATTTCCTGATTTGTAGTTCTGTTTGCTTTACTGCAGAAATAGTTTGCCGTTCTTTGAACGTATTGGAATTTATGTTTACATGTATGATATGATACATTTTCTCGGTAATGAGATGTGTATATATTGCTTTAAATTGTTTAATAGCTGCAAAATATGTTTTAGTTATTGTTGTTAACAGTTCAGGTGCTGGGATATCTCAGTCAGTATAGTGACTGGACTGCAGGCTGTACATCTTAGGAGTCATGAATTGATTCCCAGCACAGGCAAGAGAATTTTCTCTTAGTCAAAGCTTCCAGGCTGGTTCTGGGGCCCACCCAACCTCCTGTTCAGTGGGTTACTGGTGCTCTGTTTCTGGCAGTCATGTGGCAGTTGTATGAAGCTGACCACTCACCTACATCTACTGATGAAGTTAATAATGCCTGGAACTATACCACCTCTCTACCATATGCCTTGATTGCACACAGACAAGATTGCCATTTGCCATTAACCCTGCAGGTTTCAATACTGATATAACTTTTAATTTCTAATGTTAACACTCATTTACACATTATAATATAAACTGAGTAAATTTATGTTGACCCTTGGTGGTGATGTACGTGTGTTTTATTGGTAAATTTAATTTGCATTTCTTATCTTCAGTCAGTAGTTTTTTGTCTTCTGTAGAAGAGACATGTATTTTTTTTTCCTCCCTTTTTATCCAATGTGTGAACTATGTTTATGTTCAGTATGAGTTTGTGCGACTGCCTCCAGTCATTGTGACTAAGTTCTAATGTCCTCATTTGCAATATGTGCCATTGTGATAGAGTAGATGGCAAGTTTTTTATCCCATTCATCATCATTAATGTTTATATACGATATCAGCATGTAGTAAAAATTCAGTTAGGTAACCTTTTAATTGCTGCGTTCATTATGTGCTACGTCAGCCCCCAATGGTGGGTTTTTAAATCCTGTTCCATGGTCTTTGTATGACTAAAGTTTTACAGCTAGTATATAAGTGCAGACGCTTAATGAACCCTTCTGTAGGTGGCATTGTGTGGTATTTTATTTACAAGCATCCAGCTGATTTTAAAATTGGCTGATAAAATCCATGTATCATTGTTGCTGTGGCACTTAGACAGTGCTGGTGTTCTTGGCACATGTTTTGTTCCTAGATTTAATTTTGCATTACAGTGCACTTTGTTATCTCTCTTATGCATGCAGGCTTTCGTTGTCCCCTACGTTTTATGTTCAGATATATGAACTTACTTTCACTGCATTAATTCAGATATTTTAATGATTTCCACAAAAATTTTATAATAACTATTACATTCCCATTTGAATTAGGATTGGATGAATTAACTGCAAAATAATCTGTAAGGAGTATATGATTATTTGGGAATAAAATAATTACAGTAGTCGTAATTGTTATTGAAGTACCATTATTTATTGTAAAATTGTAAAATTTTATTACCTGTATGTAATAAATGTAATAGAAAAGTTATATCCTCCCAATTTTTTTAACTAGGAAATACTTAAATTTTCAGTGATATTTAGAACTAGCAGATGCATCTTGTCCAACTTGATGTGTATTTTGTAGTATTCAGGAATTACGGGAGTGTGACAGTAGTGTATTGTAGTTTGTTTTAAATGTTGTCTTCCTCAATGTAAAATAATAACCATATTTGTCATTTGTAATTGTTTATTGTCACTGGCTGTATGAATTACTTTCATCCACTTTTGGAAGTACTTTTATTGTAATCAGAAATTCACAAATCTAAGGTAATAAAGACATTTTTTTAGTGATTACTTAGAAACTTATAAACAGTTACAAGGCAGTGCCAAAGTTAATTACAGCAATCTTTCAGATATGAGGTAGAAAACTCTGGATTACTAGAGGTAAATAAACAAATAAGTCTCATGATTTGTATTGATTAAGATCTAAAAATTTGAGAAATTTGGAATAAAGTTTAAATTTTAGTCAGATTTATTAAAGTTTCTCTACATATTTTATGTAAATAATGTTTGTAAAACTTTTTTAACAGTACACACTGACAGGCACTAACCAACTGGGCCAGAGTCCTGCCTTGATCTAGGGGTGGTCATTTTTAATAGAACCACTTGTCATTTTTATGGATTTTCCAGCCATACAGTTACTCTTCAGCGTTTTCAGGATAATCCGTTAGAACCACAGTGCGTATGTATTATTTCCACACAGAAAATTGTAAATGGTGGCTACATATTTTGGGAAAATCATACAGGGTGTAATTTACAGGCGTGCTGATAAGTCCTTAGCCCGACCAGGAAGGAAACAAGCTAATATTTCTGTCAGAATGGCGTGGAATTCCTTCAGCGCCTTGCCTTACAGGAAAAACAACTTGATGACAGCTCGCATCTCGATGTTGTTGAAATCGCGCGCGTCCCTGACATGCTTCTGAGCTTGTTTCCTTCCTGGTTGGGCTAAGGACTTACCAGCACCCCAGGTAAATTTCATTCGGAACTGAACAGTCAGTTGACGATTTACCAAGCCATTCTTCCATTTATTATTAAGTACTGGGGATCTTTCATTATCCATGGTCAGATGAGATGAGGCAGATGTCACTTAAAGTGAAGTTGCTTTAAGTGGGGAATTTCTGCTCATAAGAAAGAATGTAAAATGGGTTTATGGGGGCAGGGTTGGAGGGTTACTGTGTGCAATACCTTTTACAAAAAAACATCTTTTAAATACATTGGCTAAACGTGTGTCATTGCTAAGTGCTGCCAGCACATTACGACCAACAACATTCTTTCTTATTTCCAACCCCCACCCCAATTTCGAGTCATGAGTGTGTGTGCAATATATCAGTGATCTTTCAGAACATCAGTGTGCTAGTGATGTGTGATTGCAACATGTGTGTTTAATACAGCAAATTATTAATTTAAGGTGTACAGGTGATGATGATGTTGATGATGATGCAACAGTTACCATGAATTTGTCGGTGAACACTTACTCAGCCTGTAACAGAAATTAGTACCAGGGGTATCTTCTGCAGGGTAACGGCAGCCGGTACGTAGGGCTGACAACCTTACCACCTTCATGTGCTGACTGTATAGTAATTCTGGGAGCCTTAACCTCCTGGAGCACTTGAGGGGCTGTCCAGGCATGTAAATGGGATAGCTGTACACTGACATGTTGGTAGCAGTGGAAGCTTATAAATAATATAAGTAACAGTCCTGTCATTAACTACAGCAATCTATATGACAGGCTTTGCACATATTGCACTCTTTATTTATATTGTGTTCAGTGTACACAATTCCATTGTCATAATGGTCATCAATGTTATAACTGTTATTTGCATCATGAAGTCATGCAATTGGCTGTTTAGAAATTGTGCTCAGAAGCTTGGTTCATGGGCAGGAGAGTGGAAGAAAGTGGCAGATGCATGTAAGATTAAAACCATTTTCTGTTGACAAATTTGCTCTCCATGGATATGATTCCTGTGTGTGTGGAGAATTTTTACATTTGACCCTCAAGAGCTTTCTGTTGTTAAACCAGCGAGCCATTGATGTGATCGTTGGAAGTGGTGGGAACATTTATGCACTTTTTGTAACAAAATTTTGCCCCGTATGTTTGGAGAAACAGATATCGGACCTTCTGCGCTCGTGAATGTACAGACTTGGTCCCTTGGAAACAGAGGGTTTGAAATTACGTCACAAATAATATAACTATCCAGCACAGTTTTAATTTTTAAAGAGAAAAATAAGCTACTGTATGTAACATAATGTGCACATAACATGGACAAAATAAAAAAAATATTACATTTGATGGATTTTGTAGTAAAAACAGTAGCACACATTGATCAGGAATTAGGTTTTATTATGATAGAACATTTTTAATGAGGATGTAGTGTGAGCTGAAGATTGTCAAGAGTGTTTTGTACAATCAGTGGCACATAGAGTGTACTGTGACAATTACAATGTGCCTGTTCATGAAACTGAATGTTACAGTAAATATTCCTGTGTCATTTCCAGATTGGTACTTACCAAACTATATCCTGCAGAATGTTGTAGAAACTTAATCAGAACCCTTAAAATTCATGACTGGTAATATTTATGCATTTTCTCACTTTTATAAGATTCAAAGACTAGACACACGAATTGATGATTACGGTATATTTTGCATACATTTCTATATTTTATATGCAATGATATTGAATTAAATGCTGGTATTTCTTTTGGTACATTTGAAATCTTGTGTAGTTTTAGCTCACAAACTTATTATCAAAGTTTTAGGCATGAGTAATTCTTTTGTAAGTATAAAGTACGAGAACAAAATCAGACTTCACAATGAATGTCATATACAGGGTGTCCCAGGAGGAATGTGCCAGACTTCGGGAGGGTGTTCCTTATGTTAAAGTATACCGATATAACCCAAAACACCTATGTCCAAAGTGGAACGGTTACGGAGATAATGGCCA
>Ga0123355_10018944_pt1 | contig 10944 bp, 11 predicted proteins | sample TergutEmb28metaG_3_FD_89872 | JGI IMG/M metagenome (GOLD analysis project Ga0123355, IMG submission 89872) | Embiratermes neotenicus P1 segment gut microbial communities from Petit-Saut dam, French Guiana - Emb289 P1 | ecosystem: Host-associated > Arthropoda: Insects > Digestive system > Gut ...
GAGGAATCACAAAAAGAATATTTGAAGAATGTGCGAATGCGCTAAATTTAGAAAATCCTTAAAAACGCTTGACAAGCTTTTTTTAATGCAGTATACTATTTATTGTATTATTGAACTTATCAAACGGAGGAACATTTTTAAAATGCATTTTAGTGAAGAAGTCAACAAGATGATGTGCGTCAAACAGGGCGCTAATCACGGACCGGCGCCTATTCCCAGCGAGGGCAAGTGGGTCAAGTCAAAAGAGGTCAAGGATATCAGCGGATTTTCGCACGGCGTAGGCTGGTGCGCTCCGCAGCAAGGTACTTGCAAGCTGTCGCTCAACATTAAGGAGGGCATAATTGTTGAGGCGCTTATCGAAACAATCGGCTGTAGCGGAATGACACACTCCGCAGCTATGGCGGGGGAGGTTTTGCCGGGCAAAACGGTACTTGAAGCTCTTAATACAGACCTTGTTTGCGACGCTATCAATGTGGCGATGAGAGAATTGTTTTTGCAAATCGCTTACGGCCGCACCCAAAGCGCTTTTAGCGAAGGCGGACTTGAAGTGGGCGCAGGACTGGAGGATTTAGGCAAAGGCTTACGCAGTCAGGTCGGTACAATTTACAGTACTGAGGCAAAAGGGGTACGATACCTTGAAATGGCGGAGGGGTACATCACCAAACTTGCGCTTGACGAGAACAACCTTGTAATCGGATACGAATTTGTAAGATTCGGTCCAATGATGGAAATGATAAAAAAAGGAATGACTGCTGACGAAGCGCTCAAGAAAAACACCGGCAAATACGGAAGGTACGAGGGCGCGGCTAAATATATGGATCCGCGTCATGAGTAATTACGAGTCACTGGATAGGAATTGTTTGCATTGCAATTCATTAATTCCTAATTTATTGCTGTAAAACAAAAATAAAGAATTTATTTATAAAAATAAGGAGCAAAATCAACTATGGCCATCAAATTTGAAGGGCAAGAAAAAAGAAGCGGCAAAATCAAAAAGGTTTGCGCCGAGTATAAAATAAAGGATCTTGAGCACGCGAGACAAATTTGTCTCGACAAGGGAATTAATGTCGAAAAAATTGTAAGAGAAACTCAAATGATAGCATTTGAGAATGCTGTTTGGGCATATACTTTAGGGTGCGCGATTGCAATTGTTAAAAAGTGCCGTACAGCCGCCGTTGCCGCGGAGGCAATCGGAATCGGCTTGCAGGCATTTTGCGTACCCGGCAGTGTCGCCGAGCAACGCGATGTGGGCTTAGGTCACGGTAATCTTGCGGCAAAACTACTCCGTGATGACACAAACTGCTTTTGCTTTTTGGCGGGGCATGAAAGCTTTGCCGCCGCCGAGGGAGCAATCGGAATCGCACGCACGGCTAATCAGGTACGTAAGACTCCGCTCCAAGTTATTCTCAACGGACTTGGCAAGGATGCGGCTCAGATTATCAGCCGTATTAATGGTTTTACCTATGTGCAGACGGCTTTTGACTACGCTAAGGGTACGCTAAAGGTTGTCGGCAAAACGGCATACAGTAATGGCGAAAGAGCAAAAGTAAAATGCTACGGTGTCGATGATGTTATGGAGGGGGTTGCCGTCATGAAAGAGGAAAAAGTCGACGTAAGCATCACAGGAAACAGCACTAATCCGACAAGATTTCAACATCCTGTTGCCGGAACATACAAAAAATGGGCAGTCGAACACGGCAAAAGTTACTTTAGCGTAGCCAGCGGCGGAGGGACTGGACGTACTCTTCACCCCGACAATATGGGTGCCGGTCCCGCCAGTTACGGAATGACCGATACAATGGGACGTATGCATAGCGATGCGCAATTCGCAGGGTCAAGCTCTGTCCCCGCCCACGTAGAAATGATGGGTTTAATCGGTATGGGGAACAATCCTATGGTCGGAGCTACTGTAGCGGTAGCGGTGGCAATACAACAAGCCGGATAAAACACTAATTAAAAATGCGTTACACACCTAAAGACAAACTAAAACTAATTATAGGCCTTTCCTTTCTCCTCGCTTCCGCAATCCTAACCCTTATATACGCTTTTGAGCATGCGCCGTGGCGAAGGACTTTTACCTCTATGGGACGGGCAAATCGGATTTGGTTTGTGACTTGGGGATTTGCGCTGACTACAGGTTTGGGTTTTAATGTTGCAAGACAAACACCCCGTTGTCCTACGGACACCATTCCTTCCCGTAAGCAAGAAATTACTTTACAGGAAAAATTGTTACTCATCCCTCTCGTAATCGCGTGCGGAAGTTTGGCTGTATCAGTAATATTTCTTGGCGAGCCGGGACTTAACCCAATTTCGGTTATTCATTGGACGGGTTCTTTTGGTTTTGCTATATTAGCTCCATGGTGCATATTGGTACTGCAAATCTTACAAATAACAAAAGGTGAAAACTTAACACTTAAAAATGACGGGCAGAAATTTATTTGGACGGCAAGCAAAATAACCGCTGTAATTAATATTATTTTACTCGTAGCGGCAGGACTTGTTACACTTATAACAATCGCAACATTCGGAATGAATGCTCTCGGGCAAATAATCTTGACATTAGCCTGCATTGTAGTTTTATTCTTAGGTAATTTCGTATATTGTTCCTCCTCTATTCCCCATTCTTTATCCCCTAAAACGGAGTAAATTATGTCAAAAACAAAACAATCTCATATTTTAGTAACGGGCGGAGCCGGTTACATCGGCACACATACTTGTGTCGAATTGCTTGAACAGGGCTACGAATTGGTAGTTGTGGATAATCTTAGCAACTCTTGTGAGTACGCTCTCGACCGTGTTGACAAAGCAGCTGGACGCGGCGTCACCTACATTTGGGCGGATGTCACCGATTTTCATGCCATGGACAGCGTTATGGAAAGTTTTAATATTGAAGCTGTCGTTCATTTTGCCGCCCTAAAATCGGTCGGAGAAAGCGTTGTTAATCCCCTCGCTTATTATGAGAACAACGTAGCAGGCACAATTTCTGTGCTTCGGGCAATGGCTAAAAACAACATCAAAAAGTTTATTTTCAGTTCATCAGCGACGGTATACGACCCTAAGGGAAAAATGCCTTTAAAGGAGAACTCTCCTCTCGGACCCATTAATCCGTATGGTCAGACAAAACTTATGACCGAAAAGATTTTACATGACCTTTACGCCTCCGATCCCACATGGAATATCACAATCCTTAGATATTTTAATCCGGCGGGCGCTCACAAGTCGGGACTTATAGGTGAAGACCCCAACGATACGCCTAATAATCTTGTTCCGATTATCACAAGGGTCGCAGGCGGAAGAATGGAAGAAATGACCGTGTTTGGGAAGGATTACCCTACCCACGACGGAACGGGCGTAAGAGATTACATCCACATCGTCGACTTAGCTAACGGCCATGTTGCCGCGCTCAAAAAAATGACAGAGCCGGGCGTTCATATCTTTAATCTTGGAACAGGAAAAGGATACAGCGTACTTGATGTAATAAAAGCCTTTGAAAAAGCCAGCAGCAAAAAAATCCCTTACAAAACAGTCGGCAGACGCAAGGGCGATGCCGCCGAAAGCTATGCGGATCCGTCCAAAGCCAAAGAGCAGTTAGCGTGGCAAACCAAATTCGGCATAGAAGAAATGTGCTCAACCGCATGGCAATGGCAAAAGAAAAATCCGCTAGGCTTCAAAAGACCGCAGTAACCGTCAAACCATTTATTTAATCCTGACAAAACTCAAATAAAAAAACTTTTGCAAGAATTTGCAAAAGTTTTTTTATTTGATACGGAAAAAGGCTTAAAAAACGCTTGACACCGATAGTGACGGAATGTATTATATAAACGAGTAGAAATTATAAAATAATTGTACTCAAGGAGGAAAAATATGGCGTATAATTTAGGGGTTTTGTTCGGATGGTTTTTAATTCTCTCTTTGGTGGGGTTAGTGGTCGGATTTATTCCGGCAATCATCATGTATGTTGTGGCGGCTAACGACCATAAAGAGAGTTCCGTCATCAAGCAAAGAAGTGTAATTTTTATACTGCTTATGAGTATTATAACGCTAGGCTTTTATGCTATGTATTGGAAAGCCAAATTCCATATGGAAGTACGTACGGCTACGGGAAAAGGTCTCTCTCCTATAGGGAACTATCTTTTGTTGTGGTTCGTCCCCTTTTATAATTTATACTGGAGTTATATCACCTCAAGAAGGCTGTCCGAACTAGACAACAACAGAAGTATTGATGTGCAACTTAATTTAGGCATCATATTATATCCTCTACGACTGTCCGCCGGTGACAGAGCGATATTAGCGATGCTGACAGGCGGGGTCTTTCTATTGCAAGCGCAGGCAAACGAACTGCCGGATAGTAATCACTCCAAGGATATGGACACATCCGCACAATCATAAAAAACAATCAAAGGAGATTTTTATTATGATGACACGACTTAACAAAACAGCATTTGACACTCTATTGACAGCCTCGATTATTACTATCTTGGGAAGCATAATAAGTTCAATTATATATTTTATGAGGTTTTCCGATGATTTCTCTGTTATTTGCGCGGTCTTTGCATTGACGATAATAATTACTCTTGCTTATCAAACGCCAATATTATATATGACAATAAACCATAACATATATCCTCGCAAAGGCAGATACCTGATAGTAATGTTGGTGCTTAATATAATTGCTTTAATACCGCTTCTCTGTTTTTTGATATTTATTTTATATGTGATACATGAGGGGTTTTTGATAAATAATCGTCGTTTGTCTTTTTTTGATACGGATGTTCTTGTTTTTATGTTTATGTTGTGGGCTGTTTTCTTTGTAAAACCGATTGTTGAAATAATTGGAGTAAGAATACACCGAAATAACCCCCGTCCTCTGCCGCCATCAAACGACGGTCCACCGCCCCCTTCATGTAATCCTTACAAAAGATAGAAAATAAAACTATCAAACGGGTCAATTGGCAAACAATATCAATTGACCTTTTCTTATGCTTTCTAGAAAAGCAAGTTGCTGATTAGTTTTTTTGCCTTGTGTATATGCGCACAATAAATATATAATTAATTTTATTCAAGACATTACAGCTTATAGAACTAGGAAAACTTATTTTTCTATTATATTCATCTTTTTATCAAATTGACACACTAACTTATTAATATTAATTGCAAGCTTTTTTTAATTTTTGTCTTATGATTATAGCTAAGATATTGCAACAAGCTGAATATTTTTTGCCAATTCTCTCCAGATTCTTAATAACAGCAACTGAATGTTAGTTTTTATCCACTGTTCAATCGTAATGCTTACTCCTGCTACATAATTCGCAACTCAAAAATGAACTGCGAATTATGTAGTCGAAATATCAAAATTCATTTAAACCTTATGCTCCTGTTAAGTAATTCCCCGCCACAAAGCAACAGGGGAATTAAATAGCTTTCCTTATTCGGCCATGTGCAGACGCAACTTGGGCATACCGAATGAGGAAAGCTATTTAATTAAAACAAGTTTTTAGTTCGTTATTTTTTGAAGCTTTAAGAATACCGGCAATTCTTGCACTCGTTTTATAAAAAAGTTTGCTTATCTTTACTCCTCATTTTAATTCACGAGCAAAAAGCATCTGACTTTAATCGCCTTTCAATTTCTTAATGCAAAAAGCCGACAACAATGTTTCACGTGAAACAATTTATTGTCGGCTTTTGTCGTTTTTGAACAGCGCTAACGTCTTTTTGGTCAATGTTTCACGTGAAACATCTTTTCTATTAACTCGGCAAGCCTGTCAAGATCATCTCTGGTATAATAATCTATAAATATACGGCCTTTCTTGTCACTGCCTAACGCAGACACCTTCGTGCTAAACACGCGCTGCATATTGGCAACAAGCTCTTTTAGCTCTATGCTTTGCTGTAGTTTAGGTTTGGATTTTTCGGGATGTGCATATTGCCTTACAATCTTTTCAAATTCGCGCACACTAACTTTATCATCAAGCGCTTGCTTGGCTAACGAGACCTGTGCTTCAGTATCCTCAATGACAACCAAGCAACGAGCATGCCCCGCACTAAGACGCCCTGTAGAGACATAATCTATAACAGCACTGCTTAACGACAACAAACGTAGCGTATTAGCAATATACGGGCGGCTTTTACCGACTTGCTCGGCAACTTGCTCTTGCGTATAAGCATATTCATCCATAAGCTGCTTAATCGCGCTTGCCGTTTCGATAGGGTTCAAATCCTCGCGCTGTAGATTGTCGATAAGACTGATTTCTTTAACTTGTTTAGGCGTGTATTCGCGAATAACCACCGGCACAGATGTTAGTCCGATTTTTTTACATGCGCGGTAACGACGCTCACCCGCAATAATCATATAACGATCGCCTGTCCGTACAACTATAAGAGGCGATATAACACCATGAATGCGAATAGAATTTGCAAGTTCAGATAATGCCGTCTCATCAAACTTTTTGCGAGGTTGGTTGACGTTGGGGTCAATCTTACTAAGGGGAAGCATTGTCGTCTGCTCGCCGTCACCCTTATCTGCCATAGACATGGACGGATTGCCGCGCTCCATAGCTCTTTCATATTCTTCTTCATTTTGTCCGAGCAAAACGCCCAAACCTCTTCCTAGACCTCTTTTCATAATAATTCACACTCCTTAGATGGAGTATAGCATAAATAAAATACTTTTGTCAAGCGTTTTTCGTTTGCTTGACAAGGCTTTTAAAAATATGTTATACTGTATTTTATGAAAACATCAACTATTGTAGCAATTTCATCTCCGTTAGGCACAGGAGGGATTGCTGTTATTAGAATTAGCGGCTCTAAAACTTTAGAGATTTTGAATAAACTTATTACCGGCAAATCTTGTATTAAAGATTGGGAAGCTAGGCGATTATATAATGTGCGCATACACACAAACGCTTTTAGTGAAAACGGAATGTGCGCATTATTCCATTGTCCGCATTCGTACACAGGCGAAGATATGGTGGAATTATATATTCACGGCTCTATGGCGATTGCAGAGGGGATTGTACGCGCGTCGATTGACGCGGGAGCTGTGGGCGCAGGACGCGGTGAGTTTACCAAGCGCGCATTTCTCAACGGAAAAATGGATTTGACACAAGCCGAGGGCATTGCCGATTTAATTAACAGCGAAACAGACGCACAGATTAGAGCGGCGCAAAGTCTTGTCGAAGGCGGTCTTTTTAGAAAGATAACCGATATACAAGACAATATCAAAAAAATTCTTGCTAAAATTGAGGCTTCAATAGATTATCCTGAGGAAGATATCGAAAAAACGACTGCCGCCGAAGCAAAAGAATCCATTATTAACTTGCAAAGCTGTATAAAGGAATTGCTTTTAACCTTTAGCACAGGACGGTTGATAAGAGACGGGGTCAAGGTGACAATAGCGGGAAAGCCCAACGCAGGCAAATCTATGCTCTTTAATGCAATGTTAGGATATAACCGTGCCATTGTAAATGAGCGGGCGGGAACGACACGTGATACCGTTGAGGACAGCTACATGCATAACGACATTAAGTTTACCTTAATAGACACGGCAGGTATAAGAGAATCAACGGATGAAATAGAAGCTGAAGGCATTAGGCGAAGCTTGGAAGCGGCAAAAACCTCCAATATGGTGATTGAGGTAGTGGATTGCGCGGATTTTTCCTCTCCGCATTCTCCGCTAAAAAGCACAATTAAAGTACTAAATAAATGCGACCTGCTTACCAAAGAATTTCCACAACTTCACAACTCTTATGCTATGATAATCAGTGCAAAAACAGGGCAGGGGATTGACCGATTAAAAGACATGATATACAAAAAAACCGTCGCAACGGAAACCGTACCGGCGGTTATGTTGACTAGCGCCCGTCAGCACTTTTCGGCACTAGAGGCAAAAGAGGCTCTTGACAGAGCCTTTACGGCACTCGACAACACGCTTGATTGTGTTTCGATAGAATTATTGTCAGCATACAAAGCGTTAGGAAGCATAACGGGTAAAATCGCAACTGACGACATTGTCAAACAAATTTTCGCGGATTTTTGCGTAGGCAAATGAGATTGTCTTAAAACCCAACTTCGCTAAAATAACCGCATAGCCGCATTAAGATTTTATTTTTCTTTTTTTCCAAACAGTCGGCCGAAAAAGCCTTTTCCTTCTATGTCTTTGCCGGTGTTTTTTACTCCCTTTTTTTGAGGAGTTTTTTTAGCGGGTTTTTTTAAGGTTGATTTGGCAGGGGGAGTTTTTTTAGTTTCCACCTTTTTGGGGATAGGCGCTGGAATGGTTTTTTCTTTTCCGTTTCCACCGTAAAGCCCTTTAAGCATTTGTCCGCATTCTCTGTATCTGTATTTTGCGTTGACAGTCAGGGACTTCATTAGCGACCGTTCTTGCTGTTCGGTTATAATTACGCCCAATTCGCTCGGCTTGACTATATTATCTTTATACATGCGTTGAATGCTTTCGGGAGGCATTCTGCCGGTAATCGCGTAATAAATCGTTACGCCAAGCGCGTAAATGTCTGTCCATGGACCTTGCTCGCCGTACGAACGATATTGTTCTTCGGGAGCAAACCCTTGCTTTAGGACAATCGATAGTGTTTTGCCGTCGAGATTACTTTGTTTTGCCGCGCCGAAATCAATCAGCTTGACAGTTTTCTTTTTGGTCATTATTATATTGTCGGGGCTAATGTCTCTATGAACAATTCCTAATTCGTGCATTTTAGCCATACTTTCGATAATAGGACGCATGATTTTAAGCGCTTCAACAACAGTCAATTTTTCCTTGCGAATAAGATGTTTTTTGAGGCTGATGCCGTCCAAATATTCCATAACAATATATGCCGTACCGTTAGCGAAAAAATGACTCAAAACGGTAACTATGCCGGGGAGGTTTTTGAGTTTGGACATTGTACGAGCCTCGTCAACAAAACGCTTGAGTCCGCGGCTGCTCGCCGACGAATTTATCTTAGAATTGAGGATAACCTGATTGGCTTTGGGCACACGAGTAACGTAGCTTGTCGGATAATATTCTTTGATAGCCACAGGCTCTCCCGTAGCCGTATCCCACGCAAAATAAGTTATGCCAAAACCTCCTTCACCCAAGGACTTACCTATAAGGTATCTTTCATAAAGAACCGTACGGAGAGGCAGATGGTGCAGGGGAGAGGGGGAGTCATCGGCTTTGCGCCGGCACTCCTCACACTCCCGCTCGGCATTTAGCGTGCCAAAACAGTATAGACAGATGTTTTTGTTCGTGCGTCTTGACATAGTAAAAACTAAATAATGATATATCGAGCAAGTTTGTTTATTCCGCCACTATTGCCACTATTGCCGTATAGTTGTCGTTAGTTGCGGAAATCCGTCGCAACAACAGCTTTTCGAGAGTATTGATTGCTTCTTTGGGGTCGTTGATCCTCTCCAAAGCTTCCTCCATTTCTTCCTCGTACACATATTCCCAAAAACCGTCGGTACAAAGGATAAAAGCATCGCCCGGTTTTAAGTGAGTATCAATTCTTTCGATATCGGGGTCAATATAACAATCGGTTCCGAGGACACGTAATAGCTTGTTTTGATCAGGGTGGCTGCGAATATTCCTAAGCGTACATTCACCCCTGTTGACAGCTAATTGTGCAAAACTATGGTCTTTACTTTGATAGCAGAGTTTTCCGCCGTCAAAAAAATAAATCCGGCTGTCACCCATATGACTCATAACCGTCGATTTAAAATCGGTAATAACAGACGCTACCGTAGTACAACTGGAAGAAATTTCAGGAGTTTTTTCTTTGTGCATTACAACATGAGAATGCGCGTTTTTTATAACTGTACGTGAAAATTCGGTCAATATGACATCTTTGCCGTCTTTGACCGCTTTCTTAAATCCCTTGATAACATTTTCCGCGCAAACTCGGCTTGCCACATCTGACCCCGCATAACTCCCAAGCCCGTCGCACACAACAAGGCATACTTTCCCGTCATAGCTAAAGTGTGCCAAATAATCCTGATTATATTCGCGCCCGCCCTTTTTACAAATACTCGCAATAAGCATTTTCATACTGGCATTAGTGTAGCATTTTTTATCAGAAAAAGCAACCGGATAAACGGGTATAAGTAAAATACAAAACATCAAGCAAGCGCTTGCTTTTCAGAATACGTATATTGTATAATATAGGGGAGTAAATAGGAGACTAAACCATGTTACAAATCAAAACGTCGATAGGCAAGCTGACAATAGCTCAAAAAGACGGACTGATAAGCAATATCTTTTTTGACGGCGAAGAACCTTTTTACCAAGAGGACACCAATTATATTCCCTTGACAAAAAATCATCCCGTCCTCCACACAGCGGAAAAACAACTCATTGAATATTTTGACGGCAAGCGAAAAGTTTTTGATTTGCCCCTTTTTCTTGACGGGCAAATAACAGAAACATTCAACACAAAAATATGGCGGACAATGATAGCCAAAGTCAACTTTGGAAAAACTATTACCTACGGCGAACTAGCCTCTCTTTGCGATAGTCCAAAAGCCGCCAGAGCCGTAGGCATGGCAAATAACCGAAATCCTATTCCTATAATCATTCCTTGTCACAGAGTCATCGGAAAAAACGGCTCGCTCACGGGTTTTAGAGGGGGATTAGATGTTAAAGCGAAATTGCTTGAGTTTGAAAAAGCCTAAGGAATACTCTTTTCAAAACCCGAATTTAGATAACTGTGCCGTAATCTGCTACACTCCTCACACATCTTTTCTGCTTGTTTATCCATAACACAATTATAACTTACCAGTTTCGGTGTAAAATTGATTTTATTATGAATATTCTTGGTGAACGGATAAAAGAGCTTAGAGAGGAAAAGGGCTTATCCCGATTTGCTTTGGGTAAAGCTTTACAAATTGGAGGAGGTGCTACAATATGCCGTTGGGAAAGAGGCGAACACGATATCGTCTCTCAATATCTAATTA
>Ga0123355_10018945_pt1 | contig 10944 bp, 6 predicted proteins | sample TergutEmb28metaG_3_FD_89872 | JGI IMG/M metagenome (GOLD analysis project Ga0123355, IMG submission 89872) | Embiratermes neotenicus P1 segment gut microbial communities from Petit-Saut dam, French Guiana - Emb289 P1 | ecosystem: Host-associated > Arthropoda: Insects > Digestive system > Gut ...
ATGCCCCTGGCTTTGGCTCGGCGGCAAAATATATCTGCACCACATTTTTAGAGCTTTGGCACGATATTAAAGTATACGATATCCCTGCTGTAACCTTGGTGGAGGTTATGGGCAGACATGCCGGCTGGCTTACCGCTTCAAGCGCCCTTGCGAGTTTAAATTGTGGTGCGCCGCAATTGATTTACCTACCAGAGGTCCCCTTTGATAACCAACGCTTTGCAGACGATGTTCGCGAAAAGCTAAGCAACTGTCCCGCCCTTTTGATTGCGGTAAGTGAAGGGATAAAGTACGCGGACGGTTCTTATGTAGGGGAGTCTACGCAAAGCGGCGTTGTAGACGCGTTTGGGCATAAATATCTATCCGGGACGGCAAAAGTACTGGAGAGTATTGTGCGCAAGGAAATAGGCTGTAAAGCGCGCGCTGTTGACCTTTCGCTTATGCAACGCTCTGCAGGGCATCTTGCGTCTTCTAACGACCTGACCGAAGCCAGATTGCTTGGCGCAACCGCCCTTGACCGCGCGCTGGCTGGTATGTCTGGCGAGGTTTCTGTATTGCATAGGGTTTCGGATAACCCATACAGCGTGCGCTATAGCACCATGCCTGTTTGCGAGATAGCCAACAAAGAAAAAACAGTGCCCCGAGAATGGATAAACAAGCAGGGCAACTTTGTTACAGACGGGATGATTAAATATCTGACTCCGTTAATTGAAGGAGAATTTGGCGTGCACTCCAGTAATGGCGTGCCTGTATACATGGAGTTGGTACCGGCGCAATAATTCCCATGAGAGGTGAAATCATGTCTTTTAAACTGAGCCCTCAAACATATTCGTGGCGGCATTTCATATTAATCCCTTTAAGTTGCGCCCCCTTTGCCGCGATAACCGTAATGCTTCAAAAACTGCTGACAGGGCTGTCGGCGGTTTTTCAAGTTATTGTAACGGCTGTTTTTATTGACCGCGCAATTTCCGCGGCCATGGGTGAACTTGCTACTTTAGATGTCTTGCCGTGGCTGGTGTTGCTAATAGCACTTGTGGGCTGGCGCAGAGTATCTTTTAACATAGGCCAGCTATTTACTGCGCGAGTTATTACATCTTGCGAACGGGATATGTCCAAAGAAATCACTGCAAAGCGAGCCAAGATACAGTTCCGCTATGTAGAGGACCCGGAGACTTGGGATGTGGTGGACAGAGTTTGCACCGATATCCGGCTCCATGTCCGTGAATTTTTCCAGCGCAGTTGTAACTTGGTGCTTTATCTTATTAGGATTTTCGGTGTCTTATATATTGTATTTACTCAGGTTTGGTGGATTGGGGTTTTGATTAGTGTGCTGGTCATCCCGCTGGTGATCATCTCTTTTAAAGGCGGAAAAGGCGCTTATAGCGCCCGGCGGGCCGCAAGCGAGCATGAGCGCAGGCATAAATACTTCCTTGATGTACTTACAGGCCGGGATGCCGCCGATGAACGCAATCTTTTTGGCTATTCCGATGATTTGGGCGGAAAGTGGTTTGAGGCTTTTGAGTCCGCACGCAAAGTCCGCATGAAGGCCGAGCTAAAGTGGAATCTTAGCTCCAACGGAGGCGCGGCCGTTACAAATATATTGTCCGGGATTATAACGATTGCGCTGGTGTTCCCTGTTGTATCGGGTCAAATAAGCTTTGGGATGTTTATAGCTATAGCCGCCGGGGTTTACGATTTGGTAAGCCTTATGGGCTGGGAGATGACCCGGGCCGTAACTCAGCTTTCCAGATATAACGAGTATATGAAGGATTTAACCAAGCTGGCCAATTTGGATGAAGATACAGGTGCGGTTCTTCTGCCGGAGGTTGTGAATAACTTTGGCAGTCTGGAGTTCCGCAATTTGAGTTTTAAGTATCCGGGGACAGATGTTTATATATTGCGTGACCTGAATTTGCGTATAGAAAACGGTGTGCACTATGCCTTTGTAGGGCGCAATGGTTCCGGTAAAACCACTCTTACTAAGCTGATGACAGGACTTTATGATACCTACGAAGGTGAAATTTTACTTAACGGCAAAGAGCTTAGAGCGTATTCCAAAGCATATCTTAAGGGTATGTTTTGCGGCGTGTATCAAGATTTTGCCAGGTATTTCATATCGGTAAAAGACAACATCCTACTGGGAGATATCAACAATATGTATAGCACACACGCCATAGAAAAAGCGAAATCCGCCGCCGCCGGCTTTGATATGTTGGATGAAATCACGGCTATGCCTCAAGGCTTTGATACCCCCCTTGGCAAAATAGAAGAAGGGGGCGTGGATATCTCCGGCGGCCAGTGGCAACGGATAGCCATGGCTCGCGCTCTTATTTCCCCGGCCCCGGTTCGGATTTTGGATGAGCCGACTTCTGCCTTAGACCCCATTAGCGAAAGCCGTATGTATGAAAACTTCGAAAAAATGAACCAAGGCAAAACCACGGTATTTATCAGCCATCGCCTTGGTTCTACTAAAATTGCCGATAAAATCTTTGTAATAGAGCAGGGCAAAGTGATTGAGCAGGGTAGCCACGAAGAATTAATGAGCAAGGGCGGCCTGTATGCCGGTATGTATGAAAGCCAAAGGAGTTGGTATCAATGAAAACGGTGAAATTTTGGCAAGTAATTAAACATTTGCTGGGTACTTGTATGAAAAACTTCCGCTGGTTTTTCCTCTCGTCTGTGGCTCTTAATGTGGTGGCGGGCTTTTCTATGGCGGCAACGGTAGTTTTTAAACAGAATTTTTTTGACAGTACAGAAGCGGCGGCCCGTGGCGGCGAAATAAGCACGGCGATATTCTGGGGCGCTATAATGTCTGCGTTTATGATTGCCGTGTTATTTATACGCGGCATGGACGAGGTCTTGGGGCAGGATATAGCGTTGCGCCTTCAGGCATTCCTAACTGTTAATTTCCGCAAAAAGGCCGCCAAGGTACCGGCAATACGTTTCGAGGACAGCCGGTTTTTAGATGAGGTTAACAAGGCAGGCAAGGGATGCGAAGACGCGGCCCGGGTATTTTCTTCTTTTATGAACATTGTTGTTTACTCGGTACCATATTTTTTGTTTATGAGTGTATTTCTAATAAATCTTGCGCCGTTATTGGTGCTATGTGTTGTTCTGGCGTTTTTGCCAAGTGTAATCGGCCAGTTGGTGCGGTTTAAGCAATATTCCAAATTGGAAAAGGTAAATGCCCCCCTAAGGCGCAAAGCAATCTACTACGAGCGTTGTATCAATGACCGGGAATACGCCAGGGAAACACGGCTACTTGGGGGCTTTTGGTTTTTTAGGAAACTATATGAAACCTATATGGATTTGACAGCAAAAAACGCATGGGAAACAAGCCGGAAAACAGAATCTTTAGAGCTTGTTATCCGCTTTGTGCTACTGGCGGGGTATGTGGCAACTATTTACATTATGTACTTGTATCTGATTGACGGTACCATCAGCATTGGAGCCTTTGCGGCGGTGTTTTCGTCCGTAGACCAGTTGTTTAATTTTATGGAAGGTGCCGTAGGGTACCGGGTTAGTTGGATAACCCAGAGTTTGGGTACGGTCAAAAACTATATGGGATTCCTAGCCGAGGAGGAAAACAGTGGCGAGAGCGTGGACGTGCCAGCCAGGGGAATCAGCCTTAAAGGCGTTGGGTTTACATATCCCAACGCAACAAAGCCCTCGTTGCAGGACATTAACCTTGATATCGCCGAAGGAGAAACAATAGCCATTGTAGGTGAAAACGGTGCAGGCAAGTCCACCGTTGCCAAACTGATAACGGGACTTTATCTGCCCGGGGAAGGTGATGTGCTTATAGATGGGAAAAGCACTAAGAGTATATCGTCGGGTAGTATATTCAAAAATATCTCCGGTGTTTTCCAGAGATATCAGCGGTATAGACTTAGTTTGGCGGAGAATGTGGCCATCAGCAGAGGCGGCTTGAGTGCGTTCCCGGTTGAAGAGGTTGACACTGCTTTAGCCCAAGCCGAAATAAGTACCGCCGACAGAAGCTTCCCCAGCGGTATGGAAACCTTGCTCTCCCGGGAGTTTGGAGGTGTGGATTTATCCGGCGGCCAGTGGCAACGCATCGCAATTGCCAGGGGCCTATACCGCTATCACAACCTGATTATCCTTGACGAACCAACCGCCGCAATAGACCCGGTCGAAGAAACCCGAATCTACAAGCTTTTTGCAGACCTGTCCAAAAATAAAACTGCCATTGTGATTACTCACAGGCTGGGATCGGCTAAAATTGCCGACCGTATTATCGTTATGGATAAGGGGCAGATTGCCGATATGGGTACCCACGATGAGTTAATGGGGCGGGATGGTGTTTATAAAGAGATGTATGTAGCTCAAGCGCAATGGTATTAATGTGAGCTGGCTTTAAAATACGCTGAAAGAGGCATATACAGCACAGTTATAACGTTACAATTGCCGTCAAACTAAAGAAATTAGGATTTTACGTTGAAAAATCTCTATATGGTTAGGAAAAAGATCAATCCCAACATATTCTTTGCACTTATAAAATTTCTATCATAAGAATTTTGAATGATATGCAAAACCCTGCATAGGCAAGAAATCTGCCGCGCAGGGTTTTTTGATTAAAAACAAATGGAGCAAAAGGGTGCAAATTCCGCACCCTTAAATGGCTCGGTATTTACTAACGTGCTATTGTATCGTAGTTGTAGTGAATACGCCCTATATTACATGTATCCGGCATTCCAATTGGTTTAGCCCTTAATTGCCCCGATCATAACACCCTTTGTAAAATGCTTCTGAATAAACGGGTAAACCAGCAGTATAGGGACGGTGGCAAATACAATAACCGCATTCCTGATACTATCAGGAGGGGGTTGTATCGCCTCCGGGTCAAAAGGTGCCGCATCGGCAATAACACCTGCGGACATCATTACAATGTTGCGCAGTACCAACTGCAACGGCCACATACTTGTGTTGCCGGGAAGGTACAGCAAAGCCGGGCGGAAAGAATTCCAATACCCCACGGCATAAAACAGTGAAAACGTAGCAATTGCCGCAGTAGAAAGAGGCAACACGATGCGGACAAACACCCTAAAATCCGAGGCTCCGTCAATCCTGGCGGAGTCTTCCAATTCCTCCGGTATGCCTTGGAAGAAATTCTTAAGCACTATCAGGTTCCAAACACTAACGGCCCCAGGCAATATCATCGCCCAAAAACTGTTGAGCAACCCAAACATGCGCACAGTCAAAAACGTAGGTATCATGCCGCCGTTAAACAGCATCGTAAACACAACCATGGATAGCATAACACTGCGCCCCGGCAAGTATTTCTTAGATAGCGGGTAAGCAAAAGTTACCGTTACAAACATAGACACAAACGTACCCACCACAGTCACCACAATAGACACAATCATAGACCTTGGTAGCAGCCTAGATGTCATGATGTACTGATATGCTTCGAGCCGTGGCTGGCGCGGTATCAAAAAGAAGCCCCGCGCGGTAATCTCGGCCTGGGAAGCAAAAGACCCGGCTATGATGTAAATGAAGGGTACAGTGGTAGCAATCGCAAACAAAATAAGAAAAACCGCGTTAAACCCGTCAAAGATCCGCGAGCCAACCGTATCATTTCGCACCATATCTGTCCCCCCTTAGAATAACCCAGACTCGCCGGCAAGTTTGGCCAGCCTGTCGGCAGTAATAACCAGTACCAAACCAATAACGGACTGGAATAAACCTATTGCGGTAGTAAAACTAAAATTGCCGCCAACAATACCCTCGCGGAAAACAAACACTTCTATAACATCGGAAACTGCTCGGTTGCCGGCATTGCTTAGCAGTATTACCTGGTCGAAGTTGGTGTCCAGCACACTGCCCATCTGCAATATCAGTAGCAGTACTACAACGCCCCTAAGGGCCGGGAGCGTAATATGCCAACATTGCCGCCAGCGGCTTGCGCCGTCCACTATGGCGGCTTCGTATTGTTCCATATCTACCCCAGAAAGGGCCGCAAGGAAGATAATCGTACCAAAGCCAGCCCCGCGCCATATGCCCTGCACGACCATCACACTGCGGAAGGTGTCGACACTGGTCAAGAAAGGGATAGGCCCGATGCCAAAGTTGCCTAAGAAAGAGTTAACCGGCCCGGTACTGCTTAGTAACATAAACGTCATAGAGCCTATTATTACCCACGAGATAAAATGTGGGATATAAATCAATGTTTGGATAGAGCGCTTAAACCAATGCTTGCGCAACTCGTTTAAAAGTAACGCCAGCACAATCGGCGCCGGGAAGGCAAACACAATATTGTACAAAGACAGCAACAGTGTATTTACCATAAGGGTTCTAAAGTTGGGGCCGGTAAGGAAACGCGTAAAATGGGCTAGTCCTACCCAATCGCTCTCCCAAAAACCGGCCCATAAGTTAAAGTTTTGGAAAGCAACCAAAATCCCCCACATAGGGAAATACCTAAAAAGAAGGAAAAAAGCTATACCCGGCAAGCACAACAGATACAGTGCATAGTGCTTGCGCATGGCCCTTAGCGCCCTTGTTCCGGCAGAAGCCATAATATCACCGCCTATTAAAGAGGGCTGTCTTGTTAAGCATTTTTGTGAATATTTATGTATCCTCTTCGCCGTTGTGAGGAGCAAAGCGAAGCAATCCAAGCTTGGATTGCTTCGCTTCGCTCGCAAAGACGGTGACTTGCATACTTATTCAATGTTTTGCTTAACAGGACAGTCCCCTAATTTTGATGAAGCAAAGTTTCAAAACGTACTCAGTTGCGAAAGGTCAATAGCACACACATTGCATACGCCTTTATCTATAGGCTTGTTAAACAGCACGACATTGCCCTTGCGGTTAAAGGAAGGATGCGGATGCTCGGCACCTGTCGTTGGCTCCTCTAAGTTAGCCAAGACCCGCTCCTCACCTGTTTTGGCGTTAACCAGTGTAATCTGGTTTTTCCAGCCTTTGATAACACCGGTCATCCTGTCCGCTACAATCCACTTACCAGTGCGATCCGGGGCACAGTGCAAAAACTGTATGGACTCAGCCACTTGGGTAAAGCTGTGCCCGTCACGGCTACCGCGCATTATATGGTGCGGGTACTTGATGAAGTACAAATGGTCGCCGTCCGCGGTCCAGACTTCGTGAGTTATCCAGTCGCCTTCTTTTTCTACATAGTAGGGGCGTACGCGGCGTGTGGGATAATCAAATAGCCAGATGCGCTGAAGGGCATCGCCCATGGTTTCGTGGACGTACATAACCGTTTCATCGTCGCCCGGGCATGCCTGACAGTGGTTAAGGAAATGGTCATCCTGGAACACCACCTCGGACTTGCCTGTCGCGGGGTCGAGTACTACAAGCGCGTATATCTTGTTGGCCTGGTGATACGAGCACCAAACCAGCCCGGATTTGGATACAGATAAATGGCCGTTGCACTTCCCTGGCGGGAAGGTGGCAACTTCCTTTATAAGGCCGGTATCCGTATCCATACGGAATAGCGCGTCGCCTTTGCGCATATAAGCGTGTGGGCGGTTATAGTCCAGGCACATGCTGGTATACTCCGGGCCAAAGGCAAGTTCCCTTTGGCCGGTTTCATAGTTTACGCGGTATACGTTGCTACCGTTTTCCACGTTTTCATTGTAGAAGAAATACTTGTCGCAGGCGGTAAAACTCTCCGTTGAAAAGTAAAACTTGCTGGAGCGTACAGGTGCGCTGTCTGTATATTGGCGGATTATTAGGCCTGTGCCCTCGTCTTTATATTCGAACATGGCACTACCTGGAAGCAAACGCCGCACCAAACTCGTTGATAGCGTCTTGGCCGCCTTCCGCGTACCAGCGGGCTATGGCCGTTTCAAATCCTGCCATGTCTATATTGCCCATTACAAAGTTGATAATGGCATCGTCGATTATTTGGTTAAGTGATACCGAGTGTGCAACCCAAGTGTCAGACATAAGAGGCAATGTGGGGTCATGCACAGCCAGCGGAATGTTTGTAAGCTGGACTTCCGTAATGCGGTCTTCGCGTGAGTTAACGCCGTACAGCGGCATTACATAGTTTTGGCGCATCATAAACTGGTTAAGACCTTCAACTACTTCCATGCCGGGAAGGATTTCTTCTGTAGTAAACTGGCGTACACGGCCGCCTACGTTTTCCCAGTTATAGCCTTCGGCACCCCAGCTCAAGATATTTTGGCCTTGCGGGCTGTTGAGCAGGTTGAGGAAGTTAAGATGATGCTCTAAAGACTCCGCTGTAGGTGCGCCAATGGTGGAGATGGCAACATAGCCTGCGTGTCCTGCGTGCGCTCTAATCCTCATGTCGCCGTGGCGGTTGGCTACTGTGCCCATTACCCATACTAATTCGCCGTCATCCAGCTCTTCTTGGGTCATAAACTCATTGTCACGTAGGCGGTTGGCACTGCGGCGGGCTTCGTCGGAAACGTCCATATGCCATCCTGTGCGGCCCGCGCCAAACTCAAGAGCCCATTCGCCTGTTGGAAGGGCCGCGAAGTCTGGGTTGATTGCGCCAAGTACAAACAGCTCGCGGCTAAATTCCAAGGCTTCTCTAAATCCTTCGTGCTCAAACCAAGGTACGAAAGTACCGTCTACAACTTCCCAACGGTTGGGTGCGCCATGCATAACTGCCAGATCATGGAATGGGCCCATATGGGGGCCGGTCCAAGCCATACCGTAGGTATGTGCAGCGGCGCGTGGGAGGTCATCTGCATTTGTGAATGCCACAAGGGCGTTGAAGAGGTCTTCCAAAGTTTGGGGCACGCCAAGGTCGAGATGCTCGAGCCAGTCTGACCTATAAACCATACCGGGGCGGCCCACTGGGCGCTGACGGTAAATACCAAAGTGACGCCCGCCAATGGATACGTTGTTCATAACATTGAGGTTAACGCCGGCCAAGTTTGACCAATTGGGGATATGATCTGTCAAATCCCAAAACGCGCCTCCTTGGGCGGCTTGCACTATCGGCAGTGTGTTGCCGGTTATGGCAACGATACCCGGCAGGTCGCGGGCGGTAAGGCGTAGGTTCATTTGTTCTTGGAAGTTGGCGTTAAGGATCATTTCCAACTCGATATTATAGCCTGTAATTTCCTCGAGCTGTTGGATTGCGGGGTGGTCTGTGGAGATAAGCTCGCCGCTATGAGATACGGTTAGGATGGTGATTGTGTAAGCCTCCACTGGTTCCGGCTCTGGTTCAGGTGTTGGTTGTGCCGGAGCCGGTGTGCTTACCGGAGCCGGGGGTGCCGGGGTCGCGACTGGCGGGTCCTCTGACCTGCATGCGGCAAACAGTGCCAGCAATAGTACGCCAGCCAGTAATAGTACAAAAATCCTTGAATACTTCATTGTATTTCCTCCTTTTAGATGGGTGAGTTATATGCCAAACTCACCAGTTTGCCAAGGCAAATTTTGTGGTATGTGCTAATATGCACACGCATCATCTGCGCAAAGTCCACTAACTTTTACACTATTATATACATATGCTGTAAAAAATCAATAAATAATTATTTGTATATGCAAAAGGGGACGCTATCATGTGCGCCCCCTTTATGCTGCCATATGTCTGTTAAATACAGCCACTAATAAAACTATCTTGCGTTAAACCTTTCAAGCGCAGCTTGATGGATATCTCTAACTTCGGGCACACCCATATTATTAAGAGTATTTACGAAATTATTCCATGTAGTATCGTTAATGGGCTGTGCTCCTGTGATAAACAACGCAATCTGCTCCCGACGGAAGGTGTCAATGTCTGCCATGCGGGCCGCGATTGTTGAGGCTTCAGCTACGGTATGACTTACCGGCGGTAAAACCGTCGCTTCCGGGTTGTCTTGCTGGCGCCAGAAAGTAAGAGCTTCCTCTTGCTGGTCAAGGGCATAGAACTGAATCAGATACCATGGGTCTTGGTTGAAAGGACCGTTGAACGCGCCTCTCGCAAAGTAGGTGAGGGCTTGCGCAAAGCTTCTTTCCGGGTGGTTCATAACAATGTCTGTGTAGGTTGGTACGCCGTCAACCCATGTCCAGCTTACGCCGTAGGGGCCGAAGTTGTACAGCAAGTGGCCTTCTTCAGAGAATGCGAAGTCCAAAAGCCTTGTTATGGTTTCGATTTGGGTTGCGGTAGTGGAAATGGCGGCATGACCACGGGAAGTATCCGCAAGGTCGTTGGAGGTGCCGCCGTGGCTTGTCATCACGTTTCTGTCAAAGGTTGGAAATCGTGTTGCCGTAAGGTCAAAGCCGGGGTTGGTTTCCCACGCCGCTATTAACCATGGGCCTAAAGCACCGCCGCCCGGGCCTATTACAGCGCCACTGTCGCCGGAAAGGATTGCGGCATCCATTTCAGCTCTTGTAATTGTAAAGATGTCTTGGTTTATAAGCCTTTCGCTGTACCAGTAGGCCATCAGCTCAAGGAAATCCCTAAACGCGGGGTGGGTAAAACCGTAAACGATTTGGTCACCGTCTACAAAGAAGTTGGTCCTTATGCCAAAGGCAGGAAGGAAGGTGTTGAATATGCCGTTAGGGTCGGACTGTGCGCCTTGGCCGGTAAAGCCTACGGTTGCGCCCATTTCGTCTCTAAACAGAACCAGCATTTCATACCAATCATCCATGGTTTCCGGGACATCCAGGCCAAGCTCGTCAAGCCAGTCCAGCCTTACTATGGGGCCGGTGGTGGTTTTAAGGATGTCGTCAGCCCTTAGGAAGGGGAACGCAAAATGGGTACCTTCGTCGGTTACGACTTGCCTTTGGATATGTGGATGCTCGGCCAGGAAGGCCATATAGTTGGGTGCCCATTGGTTCATTGCATCGTTGAGAGGGATAATTACATGGTCCGCGATTGCGCCCATAGCGCCGCCGGGGTATTGAAGAGTCCATGCCCACTCGATAATGTCTGGGAAATCACCGGATGCTACCATAAGATTAAAGTTTTCCGGAGCTTGCCCTGACGGCGGGTGGATCCAGTTGATGTTTACG
>Ga0123355_10018946_pt1 | contig 10944 bp, 13 predicted proteins | sample TergutEmb28metaG_3_FD_89872 | JGI IMG/M metagenome (GOLD analysis project Ga0123355, IMG submission 89872) | Embiratermes neotenicus P1 segment gut microbial communities from Petit-Saut dam, French Guiana - Emb289 P1 | ecosystem: Host-associated > Arthropoda: Insects > Digestive system > Gut ...
AGAGTAAGCCAAACGCATTAGGATCATCGGACAAGTCGCCAACTTCTGGATTATAAATTACAGCAAGTTCCAAGTTCGCGTGACTAAAAGCTTCCAGAAATCCTGCAAAGGTAGATGTTATTTTTATGGGTTCAACAACTGGGATTATTAATTTGCTTAGCAAGTTTCCCGCCGCCAATTCTTTTAATGCGAGAAGTTCATACATTCTGCCTCTAAAATATGGAAAATACATTGCATTACCTCCTATAAGTAGTTTGGAGGAAATCCTCCAACTTTGAAAGTTTGCGATGTAGCTCTGAAAAATACACCACAGATCGTAACTCTACTTGCACATTACTGAATCCAGTTTTAGTTATTTTGTTACGATTTTTCAACTCATCAATAACAAATTTTTGCGCTTCGAGTATTGGGAGTTTTTTAAATTGTTCAAGGCAAGCTCGGAAAAAAAATACTGGTGCCACCTCAGGCAATTCTCCAAAGTGCTTCTGTATTATATTTTCATACTCGCGTTTCCGTAATAGCTTAAACATATTTACATGGTCGAGATTCTTGTTAAATTGCTTTGGCTCTTTGCTTCGTGTGGGACTAAAAATAGTATCGTCTTCGGACAATACATAAATCCCAACGGCATCACCCATATCTCCGAATTCTGAAAGAATTTTTTGAAGTTTTTCGTGCTCATAAACAGACGCTAAAACTGAAACCTTGCTAAACGCTGTGAAGTAATCACTCAATTGATCGTGCAAGCGATCAAAATTGTCAAGATCTGACTTTATCTCATAGACCTTTCCCTCGCCATTGAGCATAACAAAATCGGCAATGTGACGACCAATATGAACTTGAGATAATGCCTTCGTTGTATTGACGCTATGTATACCAACTAAGAGCCTGTTTAGCAGCGTATTCATGTAGTAGTATTCGTTACGGTTTTCTTGACCAAGATACATATAAATCTCGCTAAATATTTGTCCATGTGTTTTACTTTCAGGATCATCAACATATCGTTTAACAACAGAATCAAACACATCATTGGTGGTGCCAGAAAGCAGATCGTTTAATACCTTGCGAGTAAAAACGCGGTTGATAGCCTTGCTGTTATCTGCCATATTAAGCGCTCCTCCTTGTGTTGTTAGTTGCGTGATTGTTTTTCTGCTCAAATTGTAACATAAAAATACCCAAAAGTCTACTTTCGCAAGAGGTGCGTGTACGTTTAGCCGATAGCTTTCTCAATCGCATTTGCCGCACCCTTAGCCCCACTACAGCGACGAAAAGCATCAGAAAGAAATTTAGCGGAAATTTTGTATTTCTCATCAGTTACTACGGTATCGACAGCTGTTCGGATGGACACTGCTGAATCATTCTTCAAGAGGATTCCGGCACCCATTTTGTTGGTATGTGCTGCGACACCGGTTTGTTCCGGAAGCTGGGGGAATAGAACCATTGGTACACCAAAATACAATGCCTCGTTTACACTATTCATACCGCAATGTGTCAAGAAAACATCCGCAACCGCAAGGACAGCCATCTGGTCTACGCTCCGGGCTATTGTAATATTATCCTGTATATCTGAGAAAAAGTCGTTCCCTACTTGTTCTCCAACAGAAATGATGACATTGTATTTGCCATCTTCAAATGCGGCAATGCAGTTCCTGTAGAAATTAATGTTAGAATTATTGATCGTTCCAAGTGATATATATACCAGCTTTCCTTTTGGCTTTTCCATTTCTTTTTCTATTGGGCGTATGCTTGCACCTACAAAAGAATATTTGTCAGAAAAAGTATCGACGCATGGTTGAAATTCAGGCGCTGTATATACTATGGTGTTCGTATCATTATCATTTGTAATAATGGAAAACACATTTTTGATATTATATCCTTTGGTACGCAGACGGTTAAGGTCTTTGTTTATTTGAGGCATAGAAAGAAGCAGCCGGACAAGACTTCCGCCGCTTCGTTTTATGATTTTGGAAGAATAGCGGTTAAATGCAAATGTGGTTGTAGATGATACAAAAGGAATCTCAAGCTTTAGTGCTATCAATTTTCCCCAAAATGCCATCGAGTCAGAAACAATAACATCCGGCCTTAGTACAGACATATCCTGTATTATGGCATCATCAAGCGCAAGTGTCGTGTCAACAAGCAGCTTTGTTGAAAATGCTAAGTCCTTTCCAAGACGCAGCCTGTCTTTTTCACTAAGTCCGGTTTGCAAGTCATATTTGTCACAGGAAATGAAGTGTGCGCCGCTTGATTCAATTTTTTCACGCAATAAATCATATGAATAATACCATACTTCGTGTCCTCTTGAAATAAGCTCCCGGACGACACCGAGAGTAGGATTTGTATGACCATGGGCGGGGATATTGAAAAAAACTATTTTACTCATTTTGAATTCCCCTTACCGGATAGATTCCGCAAATATAAATAATAATGCACCTTGCCATTTCACAAAACCGCAAGGCGAACAATAGCAGATCAGCAGACTTGCTTTTATGATGCACCAAAATCCCTTACGTGGGGGATGGCGCGTAGCGGCGGGGTGTATTATGCTCTTAACGCCTAATTCAGCACCCAACCTGTTGGCAAAACAGCACCTAATACTCTTCTGTCCTCTTTATAGCTCGTTTACTTTCTTCAATACTTGGTCATATAGAGCATTTGACACCCTGTAATTGTTCTGTATCAGTTTGTCCATATAAGGTCGAACCGTGTCAATGATGCCTTTTGATTTGGCATGAATCAATATTCCGAGGATGCCAAGGGTATTTACAAGCATTGTAGTTGCAAACGTTCGTGCTGCTTTTTCATCAATGATGGCAAAGTCAATACTAGGGTCTTCTTTCGCACCAATTATTGTTTCCAATTCACCAAGGTGCAATTTACCATACAAAAGATTTACCGTATCCTTGCCGCGAACACGAATCACTTTGATATGACCATCATTTATAGTACCCATAATAAGAGAAGTCTCATGCGCTCTATTACCTGCAAGTAACTCATCATACACAGCTTCGGATATAAGGACTTCGTCAAATAATTCCCAAAGCAGATTAAGTTGCCCTATACCGATAAGGCCTATTATTGGGCTTGCATTGCATATAACTTTAATCACTTCGCACCTGTCAGTCCGGAGAGTGTCAACTCGTCCATCATGTATGCGTCATCAGAATATTCACCCCATGATTTATCCAAAGACTTGAGGATATCAACAAATTCCCATATGCTTCTGTTAGCCAACTCTGCGGCTTTTGCTAATGTAACTTGGTTTGAAAGGAACATCCCTAACGCCAGTGAGAGTGTCACTTTTTCGTCAGGCGTATTGCCATCTTTCAATTTTAGGAGAAATGGCATAAACTCATTTGGCAGCATAACTTGGAACTGATTTGCAGACATAACACATCACCCTTCTATATCAGAGAGTACATTTAATTCATAATAGCGAGCCTGCCGACATGAAAATGACAGGCTCGCATTGCCCCATGTTTGGGGATATAAGGAAAAATCCTTATAAATTCAAGTGCTGGTCAGAGATATCTATTGTCTTAGTGTCCTCTTTAGTAAAGAGGGTGGCTCTGCAAGAGCCGGGTGTTTTGTCAAATGACATTTGCATTTTGCAGGGCACGACGCCCTCGGCGTGCCGTTTTGTGCGGTGTGCCGAGGGCGTCACACCCTACGGTGATTATACCATTGGGTATTTTGTCAAAAATTACTTCGCCGGATAAAACTTCGCCTCATATTCTGTACGAGTCATGTCAGCTTCAAAAAACAAAGCAATAGTTCCCGGACCTGAGTGAGCACCGATAACCGGGCCTATGAGTACAATCATAACATCCTTAACATCATACTCGGCCTTAATCATATCGGCAACGGTGCGAGCATCCGCTTCGCAGTCACAATGGCCTATGAGAACAGTATCAAGGCTCTTCCTATCTGCACTTAAGCTGCGCTTCATTTGGCTAACAAGCATCTCCAATGAACCTTTGCGTCCGCGGGCCTTGTCTTTTAGCTTAAGCGTACCCTCCGGGCATACATTGAGCACTGGCTTAACACCGATGATAGAACCTGCTATTGCAGAGAACTTGCTGACACGCCCGCCGCGATGCAGGAACATCAGATCATCAACTGTGAACATGGCGAAATAGTTATGTTTTTGAGCTTCGAGATAATCGGCAGTTTCATCAAGCGAAACACCTTCGGCACGCTTGTTAACGGCCGCTACTGCAAGAAGTCCTATGCCGGGAGCGGCATTGAGGCTGTCAACGCTGCGGATTTGGCAATCCGGATAGGCTTCCTTGACGTCGTTAAGTGCGAGCACGGCATTCTGATAAGTTCCGGAAAGGCCGCTGCTAAGTGAGATGTGAAGCAGAGGCTCACCTTTTTTAGCATACTCGGTAAAAACTTCGGTAAAAGTCTCAGGGTTAATGAGAGTAGTACCGGCCTTACCGCCACTGCGCAATGCATCGTAAAATTGCTTGTCCGTAATTTCCTGCCAACGTCCCTCTACATGTTCTTTGCCATCGAGGTTAAAGGGAATGGGTATAATCGCAAGATTGTTTTCTTTGATAAACTCCTCCGGCAAGTCGCAACCGGTATCAATCATGATAGTGAATTGGCTCATTTGAAATCTACCTTTCCTTAAAGTTAAAAGTTAAGTGCTGTTGTCCAAATGTATAATATCACGATAAACGCTGACATGTAAAGAGAAATATGCAGGCAGCACTGTTTGTGTGCTGCCTGCATACCGCTAAATAATTTTAATTATCCGGGAGTTCTCTCGGCAGAAATCATTTCAAAAAACTCTTGCAGCGGCATCGAACCGATATCGCCCTCTGAGCGCTTGCGCACGGTAAGTTGCCCGTTTTCGGCCTCTTTGTCACCAAGTACAAGCATGTAAGGAATTTTCTGCATTTGCGCTTCACGGATCTTAAAACCAATTTTTTCGCTTCTGAAATCAGTCTCGACACGAAGCCCTGATTCGGTCAGCGCATCGGCGATCTCTTGTGCATAGTCTTTTGTGCGGTCAGTAATCGGCATAACTATTACCTGAACCGGCGCGAGCCAAAGCGGGAAAGCTCCGGCATAATGTTCTGTGAGAATCGCGATAAAACGCTCCAGTGAGCCAAGCACAGTGCGGTGAATCATGACCGGGCGGTGCTTTTCGCCGTCAGGGCCTATATATTCAAGCTCAAAGCGTTCTGGCATCTGGAAATCAAGCTGAAGTGTGGCACATTGCCAAGTACGACCCAGACAATCCACGAGATGGAAGTCAATCTTAGGGCCGTAAAAAGCTCCGTCGCCGGGATTTACCCGATAGTTGACATCTTGACTCTTAAGCGCATCTTCGAGCAAGTGTTCCGCTTCATCCCATTTTTCAAGCTCGCCCATAAAATCATCAGGACGGGTAGATAGTTCAACACGGTATTCGAAGCCAAAGACTTTGTAAACTCGGTCAACGAGCTTTAAGAGAGCTATTATCTCGTCTGAAATATGCTCAGGCGTCATGTACAGATGAGCATCATCTTGAGTGAAATTACGCACCCTCATCAGACCATGAAGAGCGCCGCTGAGTTCGTGACGATGCACAACACCGAGCTCTGCAACTCTAACAGGGAATTCCCGGTAACTCCACATCTTACGTCTGTATGCGATGATTCCGCCGGGGCAGTTCATGGGTTTTATGGCGTAGTCAGCATCGTCGATTTTTGTAAAATACATATTATCTTTGTAGTGATCCCAATGCCCGGAACGTCTCCACATCTCTTCATTGAGAATCAGCGGAGTGCTGATCTCGACATAGCCTGCTTTCCTGTGTTCATCACGCCAGAAATTCACAAGCTCATTGCGGATGACCATGCCTTTTGGGAAGAAAAACGGAAAACCCGGCCCTTCTTCAAACAAAGCAAACAAGTCAAGCTCGCGTCCTAACTTTCTGTGGTCACGTAATTTTGCCTGTTCTAACCGTTCCAAATGCTCATCAAGCTCCGGCTTGCTCATGAAGCATGTGCCGTAAATACGTTGAAGCATCTTGTTGTTAGAATCGCCGCGCCAATATGCACCGGTGCAATTTGTGAGCTTGAGGGCATTGGCTTTAATCCTGCCGGTCGTATTAACATGAGGCCCGGCACAGAGATCGGTAAATTCGCCATGCTTATAAAAGCTGATGACGGCATCATCCGGCAAGTCATTTATGAGCTCTGCCTTGTAGGGCTCATTTTGCTCTGTTACAAATTTCAGTGCTTCATCACGGGATAGCTCGAATTTTTCTAAAGCAAGCTTCTCCTTACAAATCTTACGCATTTCTGCTTCGATCTTTTCAAGGTCATCCGGGGTGAAAGTGTGGGCGGAATCAATATCATAATAAAACCCATCGTCGATAGCAGGGCCTATAGCAAGCTGGGCATCGGGGTACAACCTCTTGACCGCTTGCGCTAGGATATGTGATGTGGTGTGGCGGTAAGCGGTTTTGTATTCTTCATTTTCAAATGTGTATAAGTTTTCAGACATAAAAAATCAACTCCTAGTCTAGTCTCGTCAAATGCGATAGACTAAAAGTTTACAACGAAAACGCATGAATGTCAATGGAGCTGCGCCCTTGTGATACCTTTCCGGTGACTATTCGACGAGTTTCCGTTGAAAACTGCGGAATTGTTCTATGCCGGAAAGGTATCATTTCTTACATCTTAAAAAAGTTTTTCGTATTGTCTTCTGGCATAGAGTATACGGCGAAGTTCGACATTTGAGCCGGTTATCACATAAAATACGATATAGTTCTCAATAGTGAGCAGCCTGTACCCTCTAAGACGCAGTTGTGGGTCTCTTGCCAAAGGGCAGATTTCCGGAGTTGATGCCAGCACTTTGGTCTGTTCGACGAACAGGTCAAAGTATGAAATAGCAGATTCCGGAGACAGCGTTTCAAGGTGTTCTATCACATCTTGAAAATCATTTTGAGCAGCCGGAGATATTAAGACTTTATACTCTTCCATGGACATCTGCCCTCAACTTTCTTGCGAATTCGAAAAAATTCACGCCTTCGGAGCCGGATGCGATTTCAGCCTCAGATTCTGCGAGCTTTGAATAAAGGTCAAGCTGTGCCTGCTGCCTTTCATACATCTCAATACTTAAAACAACCATGTCGCCGACTCCGTTTTTGGTGATAAACACCGGTTCACGTGATGTACGGCAGAATTCACTGATCTCGTTCGAATTGTTTCTTAAATCGGAAATTGGTCTAATGTTGGGCATAGTTAACACAACCTTCTTTGGAGTTATTTATGATGTGATTATAACATCATATAGAGAGCTAGGTCAACGGTCCTTTGCTCAATGTTGATTATTTAGTATATCAGGAACACAAATAGTATCAACTAAATAGAGTTATAAACTATTGAGTAACACACGAGTCAACAGAAATATTGTAAAAATGACATGCAATGATGCCAAAAATTCGCTCAAAAAATCGTGCGAATTGCATAAAAAGCATATTAAGTGACAAATATTCTCAATACAAACCCTTGTCCAACTCTTCGCCATGTGCTAACATGCCAATACGCTCAAAAAAAGGAGAGATATCATGCCGGATGATGGATTGTTTTCAATAAGTGATTTTGCAAAATATTCCCGGACGACACGTGACACATTATTGCACTATGACAGAATAGGGCTATTGTCACCGGTGTATCGCGGAGAAAATAACTACCGCTATTATTCAAACTCGCAATTAGCGGTTGTAAATGTAATTCGGACATGCCGTAAATTAGGCATGACGCTCGATGAGATAAAGGGTCTTAAAGACAGGCGGACACCTGAACTTATTGATGAGGTATTTACACATCAAATCGAGAAAATAGATAGAAATATAGAAGAATGGATTCGTGCGCGTAAGCTTTTATTGCTGCTGCAAAAATCTATTCGGTCAGTTTCGGACATAGATGAAGATGAAATAACGATTCAATTTATGCCTGCTGAGCCGATTATTCTTGGGGAAAAAAATGATTACAGCGATGGAAGAACCTTTTTTGATATTCTTCTTAGCTTCTACGAGTCTATAAGCAGAAAATATCCTAATCTGGACCTTGATCATCTAGTTTGGGGCATATTCTCAGCGGAGAGAGTGAAGCGCGGCGATTGGATGGGGGCTGACAGTTTCTATTTTTACAATCCCGAAGGGCACGATGAGAGGCCTGCTGCACTCTATGCTATAGGCTATATGCGCGGGGGATACAGCGATGGTGATCAACTGTTTAAGAGACTGATTGATTATATTGATAAAAATAATTTTGAGATATGCGGCCCTGCGTATGAGGAATTTCCTCTCAATGAAGTGTTTATCAAAGATCCGGGCAACTACCTTATGCGCATTCTGATTACTGTAAGGGAAAAGAACTAGTTATTTAGGTTAGTGGGGATGCTTTGAGGCATCCCCTGTTTTACTCATCTTCGACAGGTTTGAATTTTGATGCCGGAGCTTTGCAAAGTGGGCATTTTTCAGGGGGTTCGTCTCCCTCGTGGACATAGTCGCATACGATACATACAAACTTTTTCATAAGATGCCTCCTTTAAAAAATTAAAGTAATTCCTTAACTATTTGAGCATGATCTTTAGGTGACAGATAAGCAAGCGGTATATCAAATATCGTCTTTGCGCCGAAGTCGCCTTTTTTATTTAGTCTATAACATGCTCTGGCACAAGCAACCATAACACTTGCCGTAAACTCAGGATTAGACTCAAGTTTTAGCGAGAACTCAATAACATGCTCATTTTCTTTTGTGTTGCCGCTATGGATTACTGTGCCGCCGTGCGGCATTTTTGAGTGATTTAATTTTAACTCATCTTCATCAATAAAATGCACAACAGTGTCATAGTCAGCAAAATAATTAGGCATGGTCTTGATTTTATTTTCGATATCAGATTTATCAGCTCCGGGATCAAGAACCACAAAACACTCGCGCAGATGCTTTTCTCTGGTCTCAAAAGAGGGGCGCTTGCCTGAGCGGACGGCCTTAAGAGCCTTGTCGATGGGGATTGTATATTGAACAGCATTTTTGACTCCCTCGATGCGTCTGAGAGCGTCAGAATGTCCTTGAGAAAGACCGGGGCCCCAAAAAGTGTATGTTTTTCCGTGTGGCAAGATAGACTCGGACATGAGCCTCATCATTGAGAAAAGTCCCGGATCCCAACCGGCTGAAATGACAGCAGATGTATTAGTTGCAGCGGCGTTTACAGAGGCAAGATAATCGGGGATTTTGGCATGGTTATCATAACTGCAAACGACGTTAAACATCGAAGCAAACTGAGGTCCTTGCTCTTGCAAATCTGTTGCAGAACCGCCGCATAAAAGCATGACATCTATTCTGTCTGTCATGTTCTTAGCATCATCGGTCAGATAGACAGGGGTTTTAGGGTCGGCAAGAGTGATGGATTTTGGGTCTCTTCTTGTAAATACACCGTTAAGTTCCATATCAGGCATATCGCTGATAACTTTTTCTACACCTATGCCAACATTGCCATAACCGACAATGCCGATTTTTATTTTTTCCATAAATTGATAGTTCCTTTCTTTATGCGAGAATACTATGTACACTCATTTGCCACCATCTGCTCAATAGTCTGTCGTTGCCTGATAAGTCTAAGCTTGCCACCCACGGTAAACAGCACTTCAGGAGCTTGTACATGCGAATTATAATTAAACGGAGCCATAGACGAACAGTAAGCACCGACACCGCCGATAATTGCAATATCGCCAATTTCCGGCTCGCTCATTTTTCTGGCAAGCGGATTTCCGCTGCTGTCAAGGGTCTGGCAATCGCCGCTCTCACAGAGCTTACCTGCAACCACCGCCGAAAAATCACCCGGGATATCATTACTTCTGAATTCTGAAGACTTTACAACTGAGCCATCTTCGGAAACAATATAAATCGGGTGCGCAGAGCCGTAATAAAGCGGACGCGGATTCATTTCCATTCCACCGTCAGTCAATATAAAATTAACTAGGGGAGTACTCTTTTTGTCGATTACGCGAGATACAACATAGCCTGAATTAGCCACGATATATGTTCCGGGCTCTATTTCCATCTTGAGCTTTCTTTTGTGTTTCTTATTGAACTTTGTGATTTGCTCTTTGGCATATTTGCCGAGATATTCCAAGTCGGCGGCTTGCTCGCCGGGCATTCTGGCTTCTTTTAGCCCTCCGCCGAAACAAACAGTTTCAGCCTCATAAAAATGCTTTGCGATTATCTCAAGCTCTCTATCGATATTTTGTTTCCACATTTCAGGGTCTGCGCCTGAACCAATGTGAATATGCACATGCTTAAACTTAATCCACTTGCCCCATGCATACTTTAGCGCCTCGTCAACGTCTGACAGATGAATACCGAAGCATGAATACTCGCTGCCTGTATCTCGGGAGGCTGATTCGCCCGAGCCGACACCGGGATGGATTCTTATTCCGGGGCTGAAATTATTCCGGCATGAAAAATCACCAATCAAATGCAGTTGCCGCAGTGAGCAAACATTGTAGTTTAGGCCATCAAGCAAGAGTGATTCGAGCAGTTTCATATCCTCGCCGTCATAAATCTCTTGAGTTGTAAGCATGATTTTATTGTAAGGAATTCCTGCCATGTGCGCCCGTATTACTTCGCCGAGAGAACTTGCGTCAAAGTGCAGACCGGCATCGGAAATTATTTTAAGCAGTGCCCTGTTCGGATTTGCTTTCATGGCATATCTGACCGTAAGGCCATATGCATGAGGCATTTTTAGGCAGTCTTCGCATCGTTTTAAAAGAAGATCTTCATCATAAAGATAGGCAGGAGTGCCGAATTCTTGCATGACACGTGCTATAGTTTCAGAATCTAATTTGCTAAAATCGTTAAGCCGATTGTTATTTATGTTACTCAAATATTTCTCCAATCTTCACCCTCTTTAGTAACAGAGGGTGGCGCGTAGCGACGG
>Ga0123355_10018947_pt1 | contig 10944 bp, 6 predicted proteins | sample TergutEmb28metaG_3_FD_89872 | JGI IMG/M metagenome (GOLD analysis project Ga0123355, IMG submission 89872) | Embiratermes neotenicus P1 segment gut microbial communities from Petit-Saut dam, French Guiana - Emb289 P1 | ecosystem: Host-associated > Arthropoda: Insects > Digestive system > Gut ...
ACTATGACGCTAATGGCGAAAAACAGTGGATTCAAGAGTTTATGGATTTAGGCCAAGATTCACGTGACGCAATTGGTATCTGGAATATGATGCTTCCACGCTATGCTACACTACGCGACGATGTTTCTATGCACCGTGGTTTCCATGACGAGGCACAAAGGGCTATCCGTGGTGTAACTCAAGCTCTTTTAAGGGGAGAAGTACAAGTTATCCATCCCCCGTTTGACCCAATCCTTACAGAAAGAGAGCGCGAAGACGCTGCTTTCATCAGGAGTTCTAACAACACCGTTCAAGATGAATGGGTTGCCCAAATGATCGCAGGCATACGCCCGATATCAGATTTTGACGCTATGCTGGAAGCAATCCATGACGTTGCTGATCTTGAGCTTTATATGCAAATATGGAATGACGCACCGCAATTGCCTGCTCGCCCAACGTGGCAAGAGAGGAATTGGATTTACCCCTAAAGACTGATTAATTTTAGCAGAGGGGCTGTCTTGTAAAGACAGCCCCCTTTTTGTAGGAGAGGTTTTTATGTTGATTGATACCAAAAAGAGTTCTTATGCCAAGGTGTATTCTTTACCCCAGGGCAGTATGCGCTGGCGCGAAGGCTTTTGGCTTGACCGTTTTAATACATGTGCGGATAAGACTATCCCTCATATCCTAAGTGTGTTTGCGGATAAGGATAGCTTTTTTCATCAGGTAGAAAATTTTCGTATTGCGGCGGGGCTTAGCGACGGGGAGTTCCGTGGCAACCCATATGGCGACGGGGACTTTTATAAGCTGATGGAAGGGATTATTTACACCTACGCCATACGTGGCGGCGAGGATATAAACTGCCAGCTTGACGAGTATATAGAGCTTATTGCCGCCGCGCAGCAGCCAGATGGGTATATTTCTACCAAGCAGATTATAGGCGAGCGCAAGGGCATGGCGCGTCATGGGGATATTAACGATTTTGAGGAATATAACTTTGGCCATCTTTTTACCGCGGCATGTGTCCACAAAAGGGTGACGGGCAAGGACAACTTTTTGGATGTTGCTCGCAAGTGCGCAGCGTACCTGAAAGAAATGTACCGTGCCATATTAGAAGAGGGCAAGGCTCAAACCGCGGTTTGCCCCAGCCACTATATGGGGTTGTTTGAACTATACCGTGTTACCGGTGACGAGCAATATTTGGAGCTTGGTAAAACAGCCATATCACTTAGGGATTTAGTCACAGACGGCACAGACGACAATCAAGACCGTATCCCTCTACATGAGCATCGTAAAATTGTAGGTCATGCCGTGCGCTCAACTTACCTTTATGCCGGTGCCACAGATATGTACCTGGAAACAGGAGACGATAATCTTCCCGTTGTACTCGACAGTGTATGGGAAAATCTTATGACCAGCAAAATATATATCACCGGTGGCTGCGGGCCGCTTTATACCGGCACTTCCCCCTTTGGGATGCTTTTAGACGCGCAATATGTACACCAGGCCTTTGGATATGAGTATCAACTGCCCAATATCACCGCATACAACGAAACTTGCGGGACATTGGGGCATATTTTCTGGGCGCATAGGATGTTTACCCGGGAACCTAAAGCCGAGTATATGGATTTGATTGAGCGCTCGTACTACAACTTGGTACTGGCATCTGTCAGCCTGGATGGGCAAAAATATTTCTACGAAAACATGCTGCGCCGCACAAAAACGCTGGATTACCCCGTAATGTGGCCTACAGAGCGCAGTAGTATGTTTAAGTGCTTCTGCTGCCCAACCAACATCTCGCGTAGTATCCCAGAGGCCATTGACTATACCTATAAGATAAGCGATGACGCCGTATGGTGCGGCATGTACGCCAATAGTACGGCAAATATAAGACTTGAAAACGGCGCGGCCTTCACGTTAGAGCAAACAACAAATTACCCATGGAGTGGAGCTATCCGCATAGATATTACTAATAAGGAAAGTGATATATCGTTTACCTTAAAAGTGCGGGTACCGGGCTGGCTAGAAAGCGGGCAAATAGAATGCAGCGGCAAAGCCGTCAAGTTGAGCAAAGCCGACGCAAACACCTTTGTAGATATACCTGTCACCGGCCCAAACAATGCGGCGGTTGACATATCTTTTAACATGCCCGTGCAATATATAGAAGCCCATCCAAAAGTCGAGGAGGACACCGGGCAAGTATGCGTGACCCGTGGGCCACTGGTATACTGCGTAGAAAGCCACGACTTGCAAGGCGATATTATAAATCACCTTATGCTGCTGTCAGACGCGGAGTTTAGCGAAGAAACCTGCGAAATTGAAGGCGTACCAATAATCGCACTGCGCGGCGATGCCGCCGTAACAGTACGCTCAAGCGAAAGCGACCCAGACGCGCTATACCAGCCCTTACGGGTTAAAGGCTTGCGCAAAGTCGGCTTGCGCATGATTCCCTACTTTGCATGGGATAACCGTGGATTTGGGGAAATGCGTATTTGGTTGCCGGTACACTATACATTTGGAGTGGAGGCATAGAAAAATGAATACTCTAAAAATTACTAACATGCGCTGCAATCATATAGAAAACCCGCTGGGATACCAGCTTGACGGGGAGCCGCGCTTGTCATGGGTTGTGGAATGCGATACAAACCCTGCAATTACAACAGCCCTGGACATTTATTCCGACCCTGACTATAAAAATATTGTTTACAGTACCGGGGAATGCCATGATTTAGACAGCCTATGCCATATTCCCCAAATCACATTAAAACCCAGAACCCGCTATTACTGGAGCATAACCGTCAATTCTGATACCGGCTCGGCAACAAATAAGGCTTGGTTTGAAACCGCCAAGCTGGACGAGCCATGGGCGGCAAAATGGGTATCCCCGGCAACCCAGCCAGACCGCCATCCTATCTTGTTTACGGGCTTCGAAATACAAAGCCCGGGCCCGATAGCCTCTGCACGTGCTTATATATGCGGGGTTGGCCTATATTATCTATCACTAAACAGCAAAACCGCCAGCGATGAAGTGCTTGCTCCGGGACTATGCGCCTATGACAAATGGCTACCTTACCAGACCTATGATATAACCAACATGCTAAAAAAAGGCGCAAACACAGTAGAAATAAACCTGGGCAACGGCTGGTACAAAGGCCGGTATGGGCTGCATAGGAAGGACTTCCAATACGGCAATGAGTTTGCCTGTATTTGCGAAATAGTAATAACTTTCAAAGACGGTACAGAGCAACGGGTTATAACCGATACAAACTGGCAAACAAAGCTGTCTGCGATAACAGATTCAAATATCTTCGACGGCGAGTACCGCAACGACACTTTAGACCCCGGCTCACCTTTGGCAGTTAAAGAAGCAGATATCCCGCTAAGCCTGCTTGAACCAAGGCGCAGCCCGCCCATGGCTGTTATGCACCGCCTAAAGCCCATAGAAATCATCCATACCCCTGCCGGGGAAGTTGTGCTGGATATGGGGCAAAACATGGTAGGCTGGCTGGAGTTCACATGCAAAGCACCAAAAGGGAGCAACATACACCTGCAATTTGGCGAGGTGCTTCAAGGGGGCAATTTCTACCGGGATAACCTTCGCGGGGCGCTTTGTGAGTTTAAATATGTAAGCGACGGCAACGAAAAACCCGTATGCCAGGCGTACACATTTTATGGGTTTAGATATGTAAAACTAACCGAGTGGCACCAGGACGTTAACCCGGAAGATTTTACTGGACTGGTGATATATTCAGAGCTTAAACCCACAGGCCACATTAAAACCTCTAACGAAAAAGTAAATAAGCTGTTCGAGAACACCCTATGGGGACAGCGCGGCAATTTCTTAGATGTCCCTACAGACTGCCCCCAGCGGGACGAGCGCATGGGCTGGACAGGGGACGCGCAAGTGTTCTTTGGCACGGCGGCATATAACATGGACGTTGCGGCCTTTTTCGCAAAATTCTGCTATGACCTGATGCTGGAGCAATCTGCTATAGGCGGCAATGTACCAGTAGTTATCCCCAAGCATGATGTGGTGCAGGCAGGCTCGTGCGCCTGGGGCGACGCAGCCACGATTATCCCCTGGAACCACTATATAAGATACGGCGATAAAAGCATATTACAGCGCCAATACCCCAGTATGAAGGCATGGGTAGACTATATACGCAGCCGGGACGCGGCCACGGGCAATACCCGCCTATGGAAGGGTGATTTCCACTTTTGCGACTGGCTTGCCCTTGATAACGAGGACCCTATCGGCAACAGGTTTGGCGGTACAGAAAACACATTTTTGGCAAGCTGCTTCTACCGGTATTCATCCAACCTGGTAGCCAAGGCCGCAAGGGTACTAGGCAATACCAAAGACGCCGAGTTTTACGAAGAGCTTTCCCAAGCCGTAAAAGACGCAATAATACAGGAATACGTAACCCCAACAGGGCGGCTGGCGCTAACAACCCAAACCGCTTATATACTAGCGCTGCATATGGACATCATCCCCGTCAAGTGGCGGGATAAGACCGCACATGCGTTAGCGCTCAAGATGAAAGAGTCAGAGTTTCACCTGCGTACAGGCTTTGTAGGTACATCATATCTATGCCGGGTTCTTTCCGCTACGGGCAGCAACAATATTGCCTACCGCCTATTGCTCCAGGAGGATTTCCCAAGTTGGCTGTACGCGGTAAACATGGGCGCCACCACGATATGGGAAAGATGGAACTCCATTCTACCCGACGGCAGCATTAGCGACACGGGCATGAACTCCCTAAACCACTACGCCTACGGCAGCATAACAGAATGGCTGTATAGAGACGCGGCAGGTATCGACCCAATAGAAGAATACCCAGGTTTCCGCAAGTTCCGCCTAGCGCCCAAGCCTGACCCGCTGCTTAACAGCATACAGGCCGAATACCACTCCCCCGTTGGTACAATAAAAAGCGCATGGCAATATCTACAAACAGGGGAAATAGAGTTCTCCTTCACTGTGCCATATGGGGCAACGGCACTGCTGACTATCCCAGGCAACAATGGCGGCATAACCGACAAAGAACTGCTCCCAGGAGTGCATAATTACCGCATAAAGCTACCCACACAAACAGACCGCTTTACGCTGGATACCCCAATAAGCGAGTTATACGAGCATCCAAAACTAATCGATATACTGCATGAAGAACTGCAACAGCTTCCAAGATTTACAATGTTTAAGGAGATGGCAGGAGTCCGCAGTTTGCGGGACTTTTGCCGCGAAGGGTATATCAGCTTAACAGACGAAGAGGCATCTGCCCTATTCAAAAAGTATGACTCGCAAGAATAGAGGAGGCAATGTGAACAAATGAAAATTCTGTTCATTGGAGATTCGATTACCGACTGCGGAAGATACAAAGACCAGCAAACATCGCTGGGGCAAGGTTATGCGTTAATGGTTGCCGGTGAGCTTTCATACAAGCACCCCAGGCAAGAGTTTACCTTCATCAACAAAGGCATCTCTGGCAACAAAATCACAGACTTACTTGCACGGTGGAAGCGTGACTGCATTAATTTGCAGCCAGACCTAATTAGCATACTGGTAGGGATTAACGATGTATGGCACGAAATTGGCCGCAAAGACGGCGTATCTGCCGAAAGATTTGAGCAGCTATACGATATAATTCTGGATGAGGCAAGAACAAACTTGCCCGGTGCCAAAATCGTATTATGCGAGCCTTTTGTGCTAAAGGCAGATTATATATCGGATGATTTCCATATTTTTGAGCCGGAAGTGGCAAAGCGGCAACTTGCCGTAAAGCGGCTTGCCGGCAAGTATAATTGCGTTTTGGTACCATTGCAGGATGCATTTAATAAGGTATGCGAAACCGCGCCAGTATCACATTGGCTATCTGACGGAGTGCATCCAACCCCTGCCGGTAATATGCTGATAGCGCAGGAATGGATAAAGTACACGAAAGAACTTATGTAAATCCACTCAGAAAGATTTTGTTATTGCTCTCCATCTCTAAAAGGGCTGTCTTGTTTAGCAAAGCGTTGAAAACGCTAAACAGGACAGCTCTTTTCGTTGTCATTAGCAATGATGTCAAATTGATTATTCTATCAACTCAATACAATGAATATAAATAGTTACCACAACTAAAGCAAATTTAAATAACTTTGAGTTTATGCCCCTAATTTAAGGAGTGATTTTTATGGCGACAGTAAGTTACGAATATCTTCAAGCACTACTACAGCAAAAGCTTTCTGAGTTGGTTAAAAGCGTAAATAATGTGTTGCCGGATATGTATAATAACATAACGCTTGTCGCCGAAGATGTCCCTTATGATAATGAATTATCTCGCACATCACCAGAAATGCTGGGATTAGATGCGACCAACATACAAGATGCTATTGATGAGATTGACCAGCTTTTGAAATACAATGCTGTTTTTGTATTTGACGCGACGGTACAGTCCGCTCCTCCCAATCTCCCGAGGGGGTACAATTGGCATGTGGATATTGCTAAACCGCTAAACTTCCCACATCAATATAGCAGGCATTTCTTTTTAACTGCTGAGGCAGCGGCGTTAGACCAACGAGGGAACCCGAATATAATGGCAGCAGTTGCACGTTGGTTTATAGACGGCTTCCACATGGGGTTTGACTATCTTGAAAATGGGCTTGTACATACAACGGTTGATATAACATCACCCATAGACGGAAGCGTGTTGATACCTTTATTCCGCCCTATCCCCATTGGCACAACATGGTTCTTTGGGGTAAACCAAGCCGACTCATTTCCGGAAACGGATATGGTAAGGTCAATAGTTGATATAAATGTGCAGGGCCTAAATGTTATGCTTGGAAACACCTTTAACCTTACCACAGATAGCAAACAAATAGTCGCAGCAATCAACGAAGTCAACAGCAAAGTAGCTAGCGTGGAAGTTTATGAAGCACAGGACGTAACAGAAGCTTTGCAATATTCTCAAGAACACCCCAATGTGTTTGTATTTGTCGCAAAGGAATGAGGATATGGCTACAATTTTTTTAACCAACATAGTAACCAATGGCTCCTTTGAAACGAATGTTTCCGGATGGAGCGGGTTTATGACCAACCAACAAGGGGCGCAAAGTACGCTTACACCCCTTAGGGTACCCAATGGCATCCCCCTTCCAGTTCATGGTGAAACCGGCACGTGGTGCGCTCAGATTGGGGTTAAGACCCAAGGGCTCGTTTATATGAACCCCACCACGCCCATACCCACCGTTATTGGGCATAAATATTATGTCCGGGCACGGGTAAGCTTGCGTGGAAACACCGTACCGGGGGTAACCACCGGCTGTACGGTGATTCACGGGACAGGTGTCCCGGTTCGGGGGACGGCGTTACCCCCACCGCTATTCGATGGCTTGCAAACACCAAATATCGAAGACTGGAATCTGATTGACTGCATATGGACAGCGGATATATCACCGTTAAATATGCGTTTTATTTGGCAGCAGACGGGAAACATGGGCAACAATGAAACCTACGGCCGGGTTGACAATGTTGTTATGGTTGACCTTACAGAGCACTTCGGCGCGGGAAATGAACCACCGTTATTCGCTATCAGGCAAGGTGTACTCAATGAGCCGCCCAACGGTTGGTGGGAAGGCACGACGGAAATTACTATGCCTGTACCACCTGTTATCACGACTGAATCCTTGCCGCTTTCGGTTAAAGGCCGAGCGTATTCGGCAGAAATAAAGCTCGATGAACAAACCGGAACCGCTCCCTTTGTTTATAACATATCAGGGCTTCCTCTTAACGGCGGTTTGCACATCGATAACAATGGCAACATTACCGGCGTTTCTAATTTAGATGAGGGCCAGTATGTTGTTGAAGTAACTGTTTCTGATAGTATTGGCTACCGAGCAAGAAAGCAATTTATTTTGAATGCGGGCGAACCGCCCTTAATTCATGACGACTATATACCAGGGGCAACGTTAAACGAGCCATATTCTTGGGCTCCTTCTGTAACCGGCTCCGATGGGCATCTTGTTGTATCGGTTGCTGTAACAGGCGGGACGTTGCCTACTGGGTTATCCATCAGTGGCACAACTATTTACGGCACGCCTACCATAGACAACCAGAGTTGCCAAATTACCGTAACAGCGTTTAATGATTATGAGCCTGGTGGCGTATCGCGGACGTATACACTGCGCGTTTCGATGGCTGCACGCATTAATACGGTATCGCCTTTGCCAAATGGCATCGTTGGTACATCGTATTTATTCAGCCTAAGTGCCTTTGGCTACCTACCTATTACATGGGAGCACTTGGGTGGCGACTTGCCACCCGGTATCAGCATGGGCGCAAATGGAACCTTGTTTGGCGTACCCACCGTAGCGGGAACCTACTCGTTCTCTGTACAAGCGTCAAATGTCTACGGTTCCGAAGTCAGACTGTACACATTAACTGTATATCAATTACCGGTTATAACAACGACTATATTAGGCTATGCCCGTCTTAGCAGAAATTATTCCGGTCAGCTAACAGCGATAGGCTCTATGCCTATAACATGGTTTATTGTGGACGGGGGTTTACCCACGGGGCTATCACTCAACCAAAACTCAGGTATCATCTCAGGCATACCTGTAGAAGGCGGGAGTTTTACCTTTACTGTTGTAGCCACAAATATCGTTGGAGTTTCTGCTCCCGCAACATTTACAATTGAAGCGGGGCAATCCCTTGCAATTATAACCACTTCACCTTTGCCCAATGGTATTGTAGGTGTCGCATACACGCCGCTAACATTTGAAGCAGAGGGCCTTGATGATTCATTTAGCTATACATGGTCATGGGGGGCGCAGGCGGGGTCATCTTTCCCACCGGGGCTCACCTTAAATGCTACCTCCGGTGTGTTATCTGGGACTCCAACAGCTATAGGCACCTATAATGTCAACGTTACTATCACAGGTGGGGGAACCAGCACTGCCGCGCCTTTTGTTATAACAGTTGGCGCACCGCCTGTCATTACGTCAAGCCCAATTTTGGGTGGCGGTATATCAAGACCATATGGCATAGTCTTACAAGCAAGCGGAACACTCCCCATAACATGGGAGATGATATCGGGGCCAACTCCGGCAGCAGACATAAGCATATGCTGCGAAGGGGTAATCACGTGGCTTATTCCGGCAATTGGTGTTTATACATTTACCGTCATAGCTTCAAATATGTTTGGTGATTCCGCTCCTGTGCAGTTTACTCTGATAATTACCACGCCATCTATCACTGATGTGAATTTGGATGACGGTATTGTGGGAGTACATTACTCACATACATTCACCGCAATTGGTGCGGAACCGCTTACATGGTCACATATCTCTGGTGACTTGCCGCCAGGACTCTTTTTCGACCCAGGATCGGGCACATTGTCAGGAAGCCCCACTATTAGCGGAACTTATAATTTTACGATTAGAGTAGACAATATCGGTGGATATGCAGAAGAGACGTTTTCGCTAACGACTTTGGCAAGGCCTATCATAACGACGCCGGTTTTGAATAGCGGCAATGACTCTGCCTATTATACACAGACACTGCTAGCTATCGGAACTCCCCCAATAAGTTGGAGTGTGCTTGACCCCGTAGGTGATGAGACCGGCCTGCCGCCAGGGATATCATTAACAGGGGCTACCATATCCGGTATGCCAGGGGTACAGGGGATATTTAAGTTTACGGTAAGGGCAGAAAATACAACCGGCCCCGATTACGCCGATACACGGCAATTTACAATATCAGTTGGCCCTTACGGTTCCCCGATAGTAACCACTGGCCCGATTTTATATGCGATAAGAGGCGAGCCCTATTCGTTGACTCTAGAGGCAACCGGCGACCTACCTATAACGTGGTCGCTGGATATTGGCTCACTGCTTCCTAGCGGGTTATTCTTAAACGATGATGTCATATCGGGGATCCCGGCAGTTGCAGGGGTGTATAGTTTTGTTATAGTCGCCGAAAATGCTGTCGGCAGCGATTCCAGGTTATTTATTATAAATGTTGCGGACCCGCCCATTATAACCACATCCTCGTTACCGGACGGTACAACCGGTACGTCATATTCATCAATTCTATCTGCGACAGGCGACACTCCCATATCATGGCAAATGATGAGCACGACCGGCAGCGAAACAGGATTGCCTCCGGGGTTATCATTGGATACCACAACTGGGGAAATCCATGGTGCACCCACCTCAGCCGGCACTTATACCTTTAGTGTAAGAGCCTCTAACGGAGCAGGTAACGATACCGCTCAGCTATCCATAACTATCATACTTGCCGGCGGAACCTTTATTAATGGCAAAGAAATCGGCAACTTGTTTATCGCCGGGAAAGAAGTCTTTAGAGCCTACGTAGGAGGAGTTAGAATATTTTGATATCGGCTACAATACATTAATTTGTCACAAAAAATTACGTGTTCGAACCCTCGCAGACAAGATGAAATATGTCGGCGGGGGTTTTTGTTTTGCGTACACATTCACATATGCTATCCTTGCAATATGGAGTTACATATGCTATCCTTGCAATATGGAGTTACATAGAGAATTTATCTTATGAATAGGGGGAAGTGTATGATTGAATTAAGAAAAATAAATGATGATAACATGGACGAATGCATTAAACTTGAGGTGCGAGACGACCAAGATGATTTTGTCGCGTGTAATATGTACAGCCTTGCCGATGCTTACGTAAGTATTTCCAACGGAGCCCATGCCACTCCTTACGCCATCTATGCAAATGATGAAATGGTTGGGTTTATCATGTATGATTACAGGGAATATCCGAATGATGACACGTTCGGTGAAACCTGTTATCACATTTGGCGTTTTATGATTGATAAGAAGCACCAAGGCAAGGGGTACGGTAAACAGGCGACTGATAAAATAATAGCAGAAATCAAAACAATGCCTTATGCTATGCCTATCCTAGAAGCCTGCTGGTGAGGCTTTGGCAATAATTAACTA
>Ga0123355_10018948_pt1 | contig 10944 bp, 14 predicted proteins | sample TergutEmb28metaG_3_FD_89872 | JGI IMG/M metagenome (GOLD analysis project Ga0123355, IMG submission 89872) | Embiratermes neotenicus P1 segment gut microbial communities from Petit-Saut dam, French Guiana - Emb289 P1 | ecosystem: Host-associated > Arthropoda: Insects > Digestive system > Gut ...
CGTTGTTGTGTAATATTGCAGCAGAGCCGTTTCGCAATGTAATCAACTTTCCACCACTCTTGCTGCTATATCTGTACGGTGGAACATATGGCGGCATTTGATTTTTTCCACCTCTTTATAAACATCTGCTCTTGCGGTTTCAAAGTCTTTTGCCATGCGTACTAGCATCAGCACTCGTCCGCCGTTTGTTACATACTCGCCATTTATTAATGCTGTTCCGCAGTGAAAGACTATTGTTTCCGGCTCTAGTTGTTCAAACCCGGTAATTGTGTGGCCGGTTACAGGGGCTTCAGGGTAGCCTTCCGACGCTAATATTACACCAACGCTAACATCTTTTGTCCAAGAAAATTTGGGCTCGCCGCCGTTTAGCAGCGTTTGTAAAATTTCATACAAATCACCTTGTAGGCGCGGTAGTAGGACTTCTGCTTCTGGGTCGCCAAAACGTGCGTTAAATTCTATAACTTTTACACCATCTTTTGTGGCGATTAAACCCCCAAACAAGAACCCGGTAAAAGGGCAACCTTCCTGTACCATGGCTTTAGCGGTTCGCACTAAAGTTGTTTCTATTGCTTCATTTATGGTTGTGGTGTTTATTAGCGGAGCAGGGGAATACCCGCCCATTCCGCCGGTGTTTGCGCCGTTGTCGTTGTCGCATGCACGTTTGTAATCCCGCGCTAGCTCCATAGGGTATACTTTTTCACCTACAACAAATGCCATAAAGGAAAATTCTTCGCCGTCAAGAAATTCTTCTATTACAACTTTATCCCCTGCGTTGCCGAATTTATTGTTCTCCATCATTTCTTTTAATACGGTTTTTGCTTCTTCTACGCAAGCGGTTATTACAACGCCTTTGCCCGCTGCAAGGCCGTCTGCCTTTAGCACTATGGGCATTTTTGCGGTTTCTACGTATTTACAAGCATCTGCGCAACAAGAAAAAACTTCGTATGTGGCGGTGGGGATGTTGTATTTTTTAAAGAGTTCTTTTGCAAAGGCTTTGCTGCTTTCTATGTGGGCGGCTTTGGCTGTTGGGCCCCAAACGGTCAAGCCTTCTGTCTGAAAGCGATCTACTATGCCATCTGCAACTTGCTGGTCTGGGCCGATAACTGTTAGTGTGACATTTTCTTTTTTTGCAAAATTTACAAGAGCGTCAAAATCTGTTTCTTTTATATCTACTATAGTCGCAACGTTGGCCATGCCTGCATTTCCCGGAGCTACGTATACTTTTTCTACTTGAGGGGACTGGGAAAGTTTCCATGCTAAGGCGTGTTCCCGGCCGCCTTTGCCAACTACCATAACTTTGTTCATGGGTGTCCTCTTTTCATTTGAATTTCTCCGTGACATTTTCTAGATATATTCTAAGCCTGAATCTTAGAGATTGTCAAATTTTCTGTGTAGGTGTACAATAAAAGACATAGGAGGTGTGGCAAATGCAAAAGTTAATTTTAGCAGCAATATTTTTGTTGGTTGTACTTGCAGGATGCAGTGAACAAGCTACGCCATGTGCAAATACTTCCGCAAGCGAAACAATACATAGTCCCGAAGATTGTATTTTCTTTGGTATAGAAAAAAGTCCAATAATAGTGCTGGCAAGCGATGTAGATGTTAGCAGAACTGCTATTGCTTTTAATATATTTAACCATGCAAGCCCGGATGAGCAATATATTTATGGCCGTGGCTATAGGCTGGCAAAATATGAAGGCGGCATATGGGTTTTTGCCCCCGCAGTGCCTGCGGAGTATGCACCGCCGGTTACAAGCGATGCTTTAACTATTTTTGGCGGCGAATACAAAGCGCAAACGGTTAATTTCCACCATTGGTATAAGGAATTATTGCCAGGGCGGTATATGTATTTCCGTAATTTTTGGTCCAGCGTTGTTTTTAGTTATGAAGAGTTTTTGATGGTGGAGTTTTTTGTGGATGAAAATACACCGCTGTACCTTCCCGTGGAGAGTAGAGTGTTGGAAAGAGAAGTATGGTCTACCGCGCCGTTCGAGCATTTGGTGCCTTAGGTGCTTGTTGTAAATGAAAACGCCCATAACGGGCGATAGGAGGAGCAAATAATGTCAAACCCACTTGTAGGCGTAATTATGGGTAGCACATCTGATTGGGAAACAATGAAACACGCATGTATGGTGTTAGAAGAGTTAAAAATCCCGTATGAAAAAAAAGTAGTATCCGCCCACCGTACGCCGGATTATATGTTTACTTATGCAGAAACTGCCCGGGAACGCGGGCTTAAAGTTATTATTGCCGGCGCAGGAGGAGCAGCTCATTTGCCGGGTATGACGGCTTCTAAAACAAATTTGCCGGTTATTGGTGTGCCTGTGCAGTCTAAAGCGTTAAGCGGGATGGATTCGTTGCTGTCTATTGTGCAAATGCCGGGTGGTGTGCCTGTTGCTACAGTTTCTATTGGGGTGGCAGGGGCTACTAATGCTGGGTTGTTGGCGGCGCAAATTGTTGGTACTTTTGATGAAGGTGTTTATGAACGATTGCAGATAAGGCGTGCTAAAATTGCAGAGACAGTGCTTGGGTTGGATTTGGAAAGTGAATTGACGTTATAAAAGAGGAGGTTAATATGCAACCTAAAAACCCTTTTACAGGTAAGTCACTCCGCTGTTTTTATGATAAAGCCGCACAAAAATGGTGGTTCTCTGCTGTGGATGTTTGTGCAATGCTCACCAACAAAGATTTTGACGACGCACGGAAATATTGGAAACGGCAAAAGCACGAATATAGAAAACGTGGAGGGCAACTGGTCCAAAAATCGGACCAGTTGAAGTTTCCCGCAGCTAATGGCAAATATTACTACACCGACGTGTTTGATATTGTGGGAGTTATATTTCTAATTCAAATTATTCCAACCCTAAGCGCAGACCCTTACAGGCTATGGCTTGCGGAAATGGTGGCAAATAACACCAATATGGAAACACTACTGGCAGAAGCCGGGGCAGAAGATGCCAAGCAAATTGAAGAACACAAAAACATAATGGATACCCCCTATAAATTACAAACCATCACCAGAGAGGAAATTCCGATATCATGAAGATCCTACCCTACAAAACCATAGGCATAATAGGCGGCGGCCAGCTAGCCCGTATGATGGCTTTATCCGCCAAGGCAATGGGCTACTATGTTGCCGTGTTAGACCCAACCCCAAACTGCCCTTGCGCCCAAGTATGCGATATAGAAATAACCGCCGCCTACAGCGATATGGACGCTATTAAAAAACTCGCAGAACTAAGCGATGTAATTACCTACGAGTTCGAAAATATAGACTACGATGCGCTTGCATACCTGGAAAAAAACGCATATCTGCCGCAAGGTAGCTCTGTGCTAAAAACTACTCAGCATAGGTATAGAGAAAAATCTGCAATAAGAAACATGGGCATTCTCGTACCGGATTTTTACTTGATACAAACCCCAGAACAACTTGCGGAAATAATATTTTACCCAAGCGTGCTAAAAACCACAATGGGCGGTTACGACGGTAAGGGGCAGGTAGTTCTAAAATCGGAAGCAGACTTGCCTGCGGCGTTGGACTTAGCTGCAAACCACGAATGCATTTTAGAAAAATGGGTGCCTTTCTCCAAGGAAGTTTCCGTAATAATTGCCCGCAGCACCACGGGCGAAGTCTCAGCTTTCCCGGTATCAGAAAACGTTCATGTAAATAAAATTATTCACCTAAGCATTGTACCCGCACGTATTTCTAAGGAAGTAGAGACAAAAGCAATTGCTTGCGCAAAAAAAATAGCCGAAGAACTTGATATAATCGGAGTTACCGGAATTGAAATGTATGTTGTTGACGACGAAATACTTGTAAACGAGCTTGCACCACGGCCACACAATTCCGGCCATTACACAATAGATGCATGTATAACCAGCCAATTTGAGCAGCATATACGTGCCGTCTGCGGCCTACCGCTGGGCGACGTAACCCAACATACGCCCATAGTTATGGTAAATATCTTGGGCGACCATATGAATAAAAACGAAATGCACAACCTCGACCGATATCTACCACTACTTAAAAACGGAAAAATTCACCTGTATGGCAAGGCGCAGGCCGTTGATAAGCGCAAAATGGGGCATTTAAACTTACTTGGCGATATTGACATAAGCTTGAAAATGATTGAAGATTGCGGAATTTGGGGGTAACAAATGTACAAGGTAAAAATTTTTATTAACCAGCACAAAAACATTCCAGACCCGGCTCAGGGCGTAATAGAAACAGCACTTCGTAACTTGGAATTTTCAAACATAGAAGACTTTCGCCTAGGCAAATGCATAACCTTCGACTTAAACACCGACACAGAAGAAGCCGCGAGAGCCCAAGCCGAACTTATGTGTCAAAAACTCTTGGCCAACTCCGTATCCGAAACTTACGATATAGAGATTGTTAAGAAGTTAGATTGCCCATGCCCAAGAACATCTTGCGAAAATTACGGGAATTGCTACGCCTGCGTTGCCCGCCACAGAACAAGAGATTATCCATCGTTTTGTTTCCGCAAGCCGGAGGATATGCACTAAAAATAGAAATCCACCCCCGTCATTCTGGGCTCCGACCTGCAACCTCAATTACAATTTGTGACAATTGATACAAAATACTAGTTTAGATTGCGGCTCGGAGGCCGCAATGGCAGGCTCTAATCCAACGCTAGATTTATATTAAAATACTAGATTTATATTAAAATAAATGAGGTGAGTACATTTGAAAGAAAAAAAGCATATGAAAATTAAACACAGCATATTTGGAGTACTCATCTTCATAATTGCTGCTCTAATCTTTTTTTGTGCGATGTATATGCTACGTGTTCACAGGCTCAGACAATGGTATACCGATGCACAGGAATATATAAATGAGCAGCAACACACAAATGATATTATTAGAGCCAAATTGCAACAAGTTAGTGAAACTCTAAAATCAGAAATAGCAAAAATGCAAGAAAAATTACATTACCTCCAAATAGAAGCCCCAATCGACCCTACACACGACCTAATACTCCAACGCATTTTAGACATTGCCCCAGAAAGGCTGGCATATGTATTTAACGAAAACATAGAGCTAAACCCACCTGAATACTTCGTATTCCTGCCAAACAACCGCATTCTAATAAGCGGCGAATGGTTTTGCACACACTTCGAGATACACCACACAATTGAAGCAATTTTCGGATTTTGGCTATGGAACGATGAAATAAACTTGGAATTACGCAGTTATGCTCCATTTGGTTGGGACGGCTGGAGAGACCCTTGGCATTCTCCAAACAGTCACAGCTGGGTGCGCCACCACACGCTGGAAACTGTACCCGTCCGGTTTTACGGCATGGGTGGCGACTGGGACGAAATTTGGTATAATGTAGAAGATCTAAATGGAGAAAATTTTGCCGAAGAGCTTGCCCATTATGCATTTCAACGCCTTAACAGGCGAATTGTCGACGCATGGTTTGTAGGCACAATTTTATACGTAAACCTCCACCACAACGAGCCAATGAGAATGAGTAGCGGCACATTTGGAGAGTTCGCCATGTACTCAACTCTAGTATCAAGTATGGCTAGCGTGCCGGGTATAGACGCATTGGTAATCATGGTAGATGGCCAGCGAGAAGCTACATTTGGCGGACATGGTGCAACTTTTAGCGACATTTATCTCATTAACGCCCCAGGCACATGGCAGCTTAAAGCAGAAGAGGTAATAAATATTTCCGGCACATGGGTTTATACAGAATCGTTTGATAACAATAATGAGCCACACATAATTTATGAGTTTACAATCTACCCGCCATACATTGAAATTAGTGACGACAATACATTATTTGCAAGATTTTGGGAAACAAGTATTCATGCAATTTTAGTTTCGGTAGGTCAAGACGCATTTGCAATTACCGAACAAGTTGCCACAAGCGAAGGCGAACAGTGGCATCCTGAAAATGTCATATTGCTATATGATACAGAAAACGGCTTATTGCACTGGAGAATTTCCAGCCCATCCACAGGCGAAAAACTTATGCACCATATTTTCACAAGAACATAACAGAAACTCCCCTCCTTTGGAGGGGCGTGCCCGCAGGGCGGGGTGGTAAGATTATGAAGGTAGAAAAGCCAATGTAACATCGTAGCTACCTCCCTGACGCACCTGCGCCATCCCTCCAAAGGAGGGGAATTAAAGGTGGTTATAATGATGATATTAGAAACAGACAGGCTTATAATACGACACTACCAAGAATCCGACTTGCCTGAATACCACAAAATAATGTCCGACAAAGAAAATATGCACTACTTCATCCCTTTCGGCTTAGTAACAGCAACCATCGAAGAATCTCAAAAAAGTTTACAAGACGCAATTGAGTTTAACACTCAAGGAAAAGGATACCGCCTTTGCCTTGCATTAGAACAAAACAATAAAATGATAGGCGGCCTAGGCTATACAATAGCTGCCGAAACACCCGCCGGCAAAATTGCCGACCCCATGGGCTGGTTTATTGCCCCAGAACACCAAAACAAAGGCTATATGACAGAAGCCGTAAAAAAACTCTTACAATACGCCTTCCTACAAGACAACTGCGTAAGAGTTGCCACCGCCTGTTTTAAAGAAAACACTGCAACACAAATGGTTATGAAAAAAGTAGGCTTTAGAAAAGAAGCAGAAAAAATACAAGCCATGTGGCTAGATGGCCAAATGAGAGATAGGCTAGAGTTTGCGATAAATAAAAATGAGTACAGAAGAGGAAGTCACACATGAAATTTGCAATCCTAACCTTCCCTGGTTCCAACTGCGACCGTGATATCTATAACGCAATAAAAAATGAACTAGGACAAGATGCAGAATACGTACGACAGAGCAGCAGGGATCCAAACGCTCTAGACCCTTTCGATGTAATAATAATCCCCGGAGGTTCATCATATGGCGACGCTCTGCGTCCAGGGTGCATTGCCGCAACGTCAAACATTATTAACGCACTCTACAAAGCCAACCAAGACGGCAAACCAATTTTAGGCATATGCAACGGCTTTCAAATTCTTACAGAAGCCAAGCTTTTGCCGGGGGTATTACTAAAAAATCCAAGCATGAAATATATATGTAAAACTACACAAATAAAAATTACCACAAATAACAGCGCTTTCACCAACCAATACAAAACCGGGCAAATTGTAAATTACCCCATTGCCCATGCAAAAGGCAATTACTACTGTAGTCAAGAAATTTTACAAGAACTAAAAGACAATAACCAAATCCTTTTCACATACGAGGGCAACTCAAACCCTAACGGCAGTATCGCCAACATAGCAGGCATTACCAACAAAGCCGGCAACATACTAGGCATGATGCCACACCCAGAGCGTGCAATGAACATGCTAATGGGCAACACTCACGGCCTGGGGTTGTTTAAATCCATACTCCATACCTTACAGTACGGGAGGAATAATAAATGATGAAAGCAGTTATATTTGACATAGGCCACACGTTAGTACACTACAACAGCCCGTTAAACTGGCAAGCACTTTATCCGGCCGCAATAAAAAATACAATGGATGTATGTAACATACCATACACAAAAGAAGCCGACAAAAACGCACAAATAATCCTAACAAAGTACAACACAAGAGTAAATTACAGAGAGCATGAAGTAAGCTCGGACACAATATTTTCAGAAATTTTGGACGCATGGCAAGTTAGAGCAGAATATTTACAACCCGCAAAGCAAGCTTTTTACGGCTACTTTCAACAAGGTGTAAAATGTTATGAAGACACAGTGTTTGTTTTGCAGCAGTTAAAAGACAAAGGAATAAAAATTGGCATACTAACAGACGTGGCCTACGGCATGGATAACTCATACGTAACCGGAGATTTGGCAACAATTGAGAAATACATCGACATATACCTTACATCAAACGATGTAGGCTACAGAAAGCCAAACGCCACAGGTTACATGATGCTGCAAAAAGCCTTCGATATCCCATGCAGCCAAATTGCATTTGTTGGCGATGAAGAGAAAGATATTGTTGGAGCAAATAATGTAGGCATGGTGTCGGTTTTGGTTAATAGAAGTGATGAAGCAAAGGACTTTTCTCAAAACCACACAATCAATTCACTCACAGAAATTTTAACCATTGCTGCAAAAGGCAGTATCACATGATACCCAAAAAGGAGTAACGTTGAATGATATTTGACTGGGATCCTAATAAAAATAAAAGCAACATAAAAAAGCACGGTGTAAATTTCGAGGAAGCTGAGACGGTATTCCAAGATGAAATGGCTCACGAACTATTCGATGATGAACATTCAGAAGATGAGGATAGGTACTCCAAATGACTAGAGAGTTGACGGAAAAAGATTTTGAACGCGCCGTTAAAAATCCTCATTTTGAAAAAATAATGACCAAAATAGAAGTTGCTATAACAAAGGAAGATTGGGCTACTTTTTGCAAGCATGCAAAAATAAATAATGTACCACCTGAGCTAATTATGCGAAATGGTTTGTCTGATTGGGCGAAAGAATTACGTGAAGATGACACCAGATGAAAACAAATTTCTATAAAAGGAGAAACAACAATGAAACTATCACAAAATGCAGCCTTACTACCAATAACCCGTGACGGAATGGGCAGCCTAAGCCTGGTACTAACCTGGGACGCCAACAACCTAGTCCTTATAGACGCCGGCATACCCGGCCAAACAGGCGACATCGCCAAATTAATAGAAAACGAAGGCTTTTCCATCAACAACCTAACCCACATAATAATAACCCACCAAGACTGGGATCACATCGGCTGCATAACCGACATACAAAAACTAGCCCCTGCCGTAAAAATAATTGCCCACACACAAGAAGCCCCATATATAGACGGCCGCAAAATTCCCATAAAACTAGCGGAAAGGCTAGAGCAATACAACACAATGACCGAAGAACAACAAGCCGGCGTAGACCGTTGGAAAAACATGTACGAAAATAGCCCTATCCAAATTACAGAAGAAGTAACCGACGGCCAAATATTCCCTATATGCGGCGGGATAGAAGTTGTACACACACCAGGCCACACGCCGGGACACATCACACTTTACTTAAAGGAAAGCCGAATAATGGTTTGCGGCGACGCAACAATTGCAAGAGACGGCAAACTTACAGGCCCAAACCCAGTATTTACACAAGACATGGAGCTGGCTATTGCTTCGTTTGAAAAAATAAAATCCTACGACCTTGAAGGCGTTGTAGCCTATCACGGCGGATATATAAAAACGGAGGTATAAGCATGAAAAGAAAAATTGCATTACTATGCCTAATGCTTGCAGGCCTTTTACTACTAGCAAGCTGCGTACCCGGCGGCGAAAGGTACACATACGAAACCCCGGCAGGCTTTTTCTGGGGCGTTTGGCATGGTTGGATTGCCCCAATTTCATTAATAATGTCAATATTTAACAGCGAGCGCTCTATCTACGAAATTTACAACACCGGATTTTGGTACGACTTTGGCTTTTACGTAGCAATAATAAGCGGCTTTGGCGGTATTTCATTTTTCCGCAAGAAATAAATAACCAGGGCATACTGCCCAACTTAAAATACACGGAGGAAACTAAAATGGCAAAAGAACCCACACCGCAAGAAATTGAATCACAAAAACTCTACACCGCAATGGGTATGACAGACGAAGAGTACCAGAAAGCTAAAACCATCTTAGGCAGACAGCCTAACTACACAGAAGCCGGTTTATTTTCTGCAATGTGGTCGGAACACTGTTCATACAAAAGTTCTAAAGTGCTGCTACGCCGCTTACCCACAAAAGGCCCTAAAGTACTACAAGGCCCCGGCGAAGGCGCAGGCATAGTAGACATTGGAGACAACCAAGCCGTAGTTTTCAAAATAGAAAGCCACAACTCTCCATCTGCAATTGAGCCGTTCCACGGTGCTGCAACAGGCTTAGGGGGTATTGTTCGGGACGTATTTTCCATGGGTGCACGCCCTGTCGCGGCACTTAACTCCCTACGTTTTGGCACATTAGACTCCGCACGTGCCAAGCGTCATTTTACGGAATCTGTAAAAGGCATGGCACATTACGGCAACACACTTGGTGTACCAACCGTTGGCGGCGAAGTTTACTTCGACCCGTGCTACGACGGTAACCCGCTAGTAAACGCCATGGTTGTTGGGCTAATCAACCACGAAGACATTAAAAAAGGCCAAGCCCACGGCGAAGGCAACACCGTACTTTATGTTGGCGCACCCACAGGGCGTGACGGCGTAGACGGCGCAACATTCTCCAGTAAAGAACTTGGCGATGACGATAAAGGTGTATTTGTTGTAGGCGACCCGGTTCTGGAAAAAGCGTTAATGGAGTCTTGCCTGGAAGTTATAAAACACCCGGCACTTGTAGGTATTCAAGATATGGGGGCAGCGGGCCTAATTTCATCTTCATGCGAAATGGCAAGTAAAGCGGGCATGGGCATGGAGCTGTACCTAGACAAAGTTCCACAATGCGAAGACGGCATGATTCCATATGAAATAATGCTTTCCGAGTCTCAAGAGCGCATGCTACTGGTAATAGAAAAAGGCAGGGAAGATGAAATAAACGCAATTTTTGCAAAATACGATATAAACTCCGTACCAATTGGTAAAGTAACAAACGACAAAATGATGCGCCTATTCTGGGGTAGGGGAGTTGTTGCAGAAATCTTGGCAGACGCACTTGCAGAGCAAGCTCCTGAATACCACAAACCCTCCAGCGAAGCAGGGTATTACAAGGCATTCGCAAATACAAACACAACACCAGAACCTATTGCAGATTATAACAAAACTCTTTGCCAGCTATTAAGCCAGCCAAGCATTGCCAGCAAAAAATTTGCATACGAACAATTTGATAGTCAAGTTGGAGCCAACACAGTAGTAACTCCAGGTTCAGACGCCGCAGTACTTCGCGTAGGTGCAGAAAAAGCAATTGCCATGACCACAGA
>Ga0123355_10018949_pt1 | contig 10943 bp, 10 predicted proteins | sample TergutEmb28metaG_3_FD_89872 | JGI IMG/M metagenome (GOLD analysis project Ga0123355, IMG submission 89872) | Embiratermes neotenicus P1 segment gut microbial communities from Petit-Saut dam, French Guiana - Emb289 P1 | ecosystem: Host-associated > Arthropoda: Insects > Digestive system > Gut ...
ACTGAGTGTACTGAGCAATTATCAGGTACAGGTACACCATAAAATAATATTTACGAATTACTGTTACTACTACTACTACTACTACTACTACTACTACTACTACTTATGACGATGATGACGACAACGATGATGATGATAATATAATAATAATAGTAATAATAATAATACTTACTCCTTGGAGCAGAGTCCTTCTTGAGAAGCTAACCGGTTCTCAACTAGTCAAGAAATTCCCCGCCTGTTATGGAACCCGAAGGTTCATTACCCCTTTTGTAAATATTGCATGACCATGCACTGATACTTTAGTATATAAGATATGTGAGCTTATTATATACGTCAAAAACCTCGAAGTTTCCGAAGTATATAACAGATTCACATATCCTATATGTACTTGTTGGTTTTATTCTCATAATTTTCATTGCCTTGTTTACAAGTGTCCGCCTCCTGTCCCTATCCTGAGCCAGATCAATCCAGTCCACGCCCTCATCCCACGTTCTGAAGATCCATCTCAATATTATCCTCCCATCTACGCCTGGGAATTCCAAGTGGCCTCTTTCCCTCAGGATTCCCCACCAAAACCCTCTATGCACTTCCCTACTCCCCCAAAAGTCCTACATGCCCCGCCCATCTCATTCTCGTTTTGATCAGCCGAATATTATTTGGTTAGGAGTACACATCTTTAATCTCCTCATATCTCATTGTTTCATACCGTTCCTAATAGGAAACGTTTCACACAAATGTTTGCCTACCCAGACTCTGCAGTAGGTTTCATTCAGAGACATTTTTATTAGCTTTACCATTTTCATGGGTGTACCAAACTGAATGAGAATATTACACAAGACCTTCCTCGTAACTGAATCATAGGCTTTCTTGCAATACACAAATATCCGATCCACTGCTCCATTGTATTCCCATTTTTTCTCAAGTATTTGATGAATGCAGAATATATGATGTTGTGTCGAAATCCACACTGATGTTTCCCACTAATTTCCTCTGCATATGGAGTTAGCCTTGACAGCAGGGTGTTGGATAAAATTTTGTACGTGTTTGACAAAAGTGATATGCCTCTATAATTACTACAGTCTTTTGTGTCATTCTTCTTATCAATAGGTACAATGATCGACTCCTTCCGCTCCTCGGGCAATTTCTCCTTATACCAAATAGAATTAATAAGTTTAAAGATTTCAGGGCGAATTGTTCTGCTGGAATTTGATCAATACCTGGTGATTTGTGTCTCTTCGGCTTTACAATTGCCATCTGAACCTCAAAGGCACTCGGCTCAAGCATTAGTGGCTCTGCTGTATGTAATTCTGTCTGCCTTACATCATAACCCCTTCTACATTGAATAGCTGAGAGAAATAGTTCCTCCACGTAACCAAAATACAGTGGAAGTCTGTAACCAAATTACTCTTCTCATCCGTTACTGTATTAGTTCTAGGCTGGTAACTCTTCTTGAAGTCACTGATGTCCGAATACAAGTCTCTGATGTTTTTGATCTTACTGTTAGTTTCAAGTTCATCAATTTTAGCTTTCAGATATTCCGTCTTTATGTTCCTGAAATGTCTACTAGCTTCACACCTTATCTAAATTGCTTTGGTTTGGATCCTGTAACCATTGCATTTTAGCCTGCTTCGTTTTGCCTAAAAACATAAACATTCTTCATCAAAGCACGGTTCATGCTGCTTCAATTCATACAGACCTAGACTCTCTTTAACTAAGGTTTTGATATTTTCTTTAATGTTTTTCCAAGCCCTATTTATGCCGTCTCTATCATTTAAGTTCTCCAAAGCTGCAAACATGTTAACGATCTTAATATGACACTGTTTCCTAACCTCCAGCTCACTTAGATTCCTGAGTTTAAATCTCTCCACTTCAAACTTCAATGCTGCTTGTTTACTTACTGCTGATCTTTCCCTACCTTTGCAACCACCAGATAGTGATCAGTATCACATTCATCTCCACTGAAAGATCATACATCTGGTATGTTCGAAGGTGATCTCCTATCCATCAATATGTGATCAATCTGGTTGTGAGTCTTCCCATCAGGCGTGGTCTAGGTAGGTGTCTTTATGAATATTTTGGTTTATAATAATAATGATAATAATTATTATTGTTATTACGTGACGTGTGAGATCTTCGCTCTTCAGGGTTGTTACGCAGCTCGGATTGGTAGTTAGCTACGGACGTTTTGAGACAACGTATCGTTCCCGCAGTGTTAAGTAGCCCAATAAGAATTCCTCTTGGACTGCTTGGCCCTTAACAATGTGACCGATAGGTTGTCCCGAAACGTCGGCAACTAACTACCAGCATACTCTGCATAACAACCCAGAGGAGCGAAGATCGTATGTACACTGCGGCGGAAGTCTGAAATCGCGCTGTGTCATTTGTGTTGTAAGGAACTATTTCGCTTGTATTAAAATTTTTTAAGTTAGATTTCACTTTATTCGTCGTTACTACCATAAGTATTGTATTGATTATCACTGTAAGGTTTACTGTGCAGCTTTGATCCATTCGTCTGGTTAATTGACGCTTTTGTCATGAATCGAACTGTACACCAAGCACGTTAGAGCGCATTGACGCAGAAGCGCATTAAGGCAGAATTGTCAGCATACATTATCTAAATATAATGCGTCTCTGTATACATCACAGTCCCTACCCCTGTGTTGAACGAAGCCGCTCCCTTAGAAAGCAGACATACTGTATTAGATCAGCCAATGACACGTGGGTTTCACCCAGAGATGTCGGTTGAATTGACATTACCGATATTAGTAGGGAATTGTCATCATTTTGCTATTACTTATCATCAATTCCTTGTAAGATTTGTCAGTTTGTGACGTATATCCCCCAATGGTACAATTCGTTACTTCTTGACTTTATCGTATCGGCTAAAGAAGGAGTAAAAAAAGGACGGAGAACAAGACTGCAACTCCAGAAGAAGCAGCTGTCATGATCAATATATATTTTCTTTCGTCTCCCGTAATAATCCTCTAATAATATTTCTCTAGTCCCTGTCAGATGGAGGCAGCAATTCTTCTTTCATCTGTCACATCTCATTTTAAAACTGAATTTAAACTGCCATCAGTTTCAGTACATTTCCTCTTACAATTATTGTGCAGTTCCTTTGACTGTTAATGTAATAAATATCCCTAGTTGTGTAGTTAAAAATAACTTTCGTGATTTTGATGTATGTGTGTCCATGCATCGTTGTATAAGCGTAGAGAAGAAAACCAACTAAATGCTACTGAATGGTTTATTGCACTTCTAATCTGCTTAACATGTTTCGGGCACTTATGTGCCCATCATCAGGAGCTCGAAACTATACTTGTGTTATTGCCGTATATGGTGTGTAATGCCTTGGTTGGTGGTGGTCAGCTGTTAGGTGCAGGGCAGCAGGCTATGCGTTCCGGACGCATAGCCTGCTGCCCTGCACCTAACCGCCGACCACCACCAACCAAGGCATTACACACCATACGCGGTAATAACACAAGTATAGTCTCGAGCTCCTGATGATGGGCATATAATTATCTCCTGATGATGGGCATATAAGTAGCTCCTGATGATGGGCATATAAGTAGCTCCTGATGATGGGCATATAAGTAGCTCCTGATGATGGGCATATAAGTAGCTCCTGATGTTGGGCATATAAGTAGCTCCTGATGATGGGCATATAAGTAGCTCCTGATGATGGGCATATAAGTAGCTCCTGACGATGGGCATATAAGTAGCTCCTGACGATGGGCATATAAGTAGCTCCTGATGATGGGCATATAAGTAGCTCCTGATGATGGCCATATAAGTAGCTCCTGATGATGGCCATATACGTAGGTAAGTAGCTCCTGATGGTGGCCATATAAGTAGCTCCTGATGATGGGTATAAGTAGCTCCTGATAATTAGCATATAAGTAGCTCGTGATAATGGGCATATAAGTAGCTCCTGATGATGGGCATATAAGTGCCCGAAACATGTTGAGCAGATTACAAGTGCAATAAATCATTCAGTAGCATCTAGTTGGTTTTCTTTTCTACGTTTAAACTTTCGTGAGATTCGACTTCTCACTGCCATGAATATCGACGTCACTGTCTTTAGACGTTGGACGCCATTTAGTTCGGTATATGAATACCAGTGTTTTGGCGGGACCTGCTGAAACTTGTATGCGTGCAGAAGATGCTGGCACCTTCTCAGATGAAGGGAAATTGGTTAGGTTCACTACAGGACCGACCCAGAGGTGAGAAAGAAATTAAGGAAAATGAGGCGAGCGGGACAATTAGAACTCAGTGGAGGTCGATGGGAAGTGCATACAATAAGGAAAATACTCTTAATGTTTAAATGTAGACGGAAGGGATGGATGTTAAGGAACGGGAATTTAATTGATCTGGGTCCAATGAAGGACAGCCACTCCCCGACTCAGGACCGTCCGACATATGATCAACCGAAGTTACAATAAAAATTTCCTTAATAGAATTTTAATTTAAACTACAATAAAAATTCCATTAAAATTTCATTCCCAGCTACTTTTTTTACGTTTCGTTGAAGAAATACGTTTTTTATTATTTTGCTACAGAAAGGCTACTTACTTCAATCTCCTTGGCCCTGCTGGAGAGTGTGTATTCCACGTCACTTCGTATTTTCAACTAAAGGCCAGGTGTTCGGATGTTACCTGTTCGTAAGTCGAGGATTTCATCCATACCGAAACAACGTCTTCAACTCTCTCCATCCACCTGTTCCTCTGTGTACTTCATGACCGAAGTTACTCAACACATTTCTATGAAGTTTTATTTGGCGGTGTGTGAATCGGAAGTTGTCCAGACATGCCTGAGTTTTTTATTACTACAGTTGTCTGCTTTCCTTAACCCTTTAAAGTTGAAAATAAACATTAGAGATTTTCTTAAAAGTGGTTTATTGCATAGAAACTGAAACGTTACAAATATATACGCAGAACTTATCAAATCTACTATATTTTTTTTTGGAATACATGTCAATATGGTGAATATTTAATGAAATTAATAATAATAATAATAACGAAGTACTCCGTCTATACACACCATTTATTATTTCAAATTCAAAGCAGCTACATGTTTCGGCTGCATGAAGCAGCCACCATCAGGTCATATATATCAAAAAATGTAAAAAGAAAATACATTTTTTATATTTCCTGATACATACGGCCTGATTATGGCTGCTTCATCCAGCCGAAACATGTAGCTGCTTTGAATTTGCTACAATAAATGTTGTGTATCAACGGATTACATCATTATTGCGTACTATACAACACAACGGGGATGTCCCACCTTAAGAGTATAATAATAATAATAATAATAATAATAATAATAATAATAGTCGTGTCTGATAATTGGAGGGCTTTCCGTAAATAGAGGTAACACTTGGTGCTGTCTGGTGTTTATTCAGCACCTATGACCATACCCGTGGCTGAAGTCACATACATTCTATTTAAATCCAATGCATCTACTTTCTGGAAAGTACTTCGTGAATGTTAAAAATGAAGTGCATCCCCTGCTGTTTGGCTTGGGCGGAGTCTTTTACTGCAGTGGTGCAGCGCAGTGTTTCTCAAATTGGATTCCGCAAAGGTGTGTCTGGGGTTTCGAGAGACGAAAATGCGTAATGGCGGTCCTTAATTTATACATACGAATTAAAATTCGCGTCGCGACATGCGACATTAATCATTCCGTCACTGACAGCACACAGACAATCAATCGCTGCTTCAATCCAGAAGTTTCCTGATCTATAGTCAAGTCAGTAAGCAGCGCTCGCCACAGACAGAGTCAGTGTTTCAGGAGAAATGATCAGGTTACCGATGAGTTTGAGGTTAGTCGTTGATTTCTTTACGTGCAATGTACATAGAAGATAAACAAGTACTCGTATTTAATTTTGTATTTGTCTTACTGTGGACAGGTTGGGGTCCCTCGGTATGTTCTGTAGCTTTGTTAGGGTACCGTGAGCTAAAATATTCTGAGAAGCAGGGCTGCAGAGAATCTCGTTGCACTAGGGGACAAATGCATTAGTAGACAATGCCATTATTGTTAAAGTTAATGCAGGTATGTGAATTGATGTCATAACAATGCGAGCAAATCTCCTAACAAATATGTTACCTTACTTTTTGGAATTCCTTCGTGTATGTTCAAAAAGTGAGCGTCAAGGCCAGTTTGTATTTAAAATCATGGAGGATTTATTTCGAAAATGTAATCTCAGTACACTTATTTGGTCTTGAAAACTTACGTTCCTGTTGCATATATTTTATACACCTGCTTGTATTGTTCTGTGTTACTGCATTCTTTTGGTGAACGTAAATATTATATGCACATTATATTTTCAGAAATAACCTCGATGTTTTGCATTGCTTCCGTGTCTGTAGTCGTTGACTTATAAACAGTATTTCACGTATTATGTGTTTATATTCTGTGTCAGTATCAAATTCCACTTGCCTAGTTGTAATGGCTGGTTATTTACCTCAATCAAGCCTAAAGGCAAAGAGAAATTTCTCACAATACAAAAAATATCGTAACGAAGTCGCATACTTTTCCCAGATCTCTGACCTTTCATTATTTCATTTTTTTTGTAAGGCTTAAAATTTAAATGGCTTCAGGCTCACACTTAAAATTGAAATGGCTCCAGGCTCATACTTTCGCGTGTCCACCATGTTGTTATTAATGACTACAGGGAATTAAGGTGCATGGCCTTGGAGTGTCCTCAACTGCCATAATATCCACACAAAGTTTCGTGAAAATCAGTCACATGTTCCGAAAATATAAGTGGGGGACGTAGTCTCACACACTAGCAGACAGCATGGCTGTTTCAAAAACCTGGTTTGTACGTACTGTATCGAAGGACTTAGGCTAAAGTGAGATCATAAGGGGCCTATGGACCTAAGCCTTGAAGCTGTTGATGATAATGGTGATGATGGTGATGAAGCGCTGCATGCGGAACGGACGTGACTCGGTACCTACAATATGTCCAACACGTACAACATTGACACAAACAGATTTGTTAATAGTAACGAACAGAAATGTTCAACTGTTAAGCGTGCCAGTATGGCTGAAAAATAATAACAATTTTATTAAATTTTTATGTATCACCACCTGCCATTTCATCGTGGCTTGGCAGAACACATTTCTACACCGTAATTACAACACCCCTGCTCCTCATTACCCAACAGCAAAATTGCTAGATTTATTAGGATTTCAGCCCCTACACCATATATCCAGCGTGTCGCTAACAAATCCCGATCCTATCCCTACACACCACCTTCACTTCCCTCTCCTTATTACCATTCCAACTTCCATTGAGCCCCACATTCCGCCTCCCGCCGCCCCCCCCCCCCCCTCCCTAACTTGTGTTCCTTTTTCTATTGTTCCCTTTTCCTTTCCTTCTCCGCTTTCGTACCATTTGATTAGTTCGTTGCTTGTAGTCTTCCACACCGACGAACGTTAGATAAGAAAAGGGAAGTTATGACTACTGCATAGACAGCCCCAGTAACGATCATACACTTATTATTGTGCTGAGGCAGATTTTAGGTTTTCATGGTAAAGATTATGAGATTTCTGTCTTTTTGGGTATGGAGATGTGATGTTGTGTGGTCTGGTATAAGTGTACGGGTATCTCAGAGGGTTTATTTAAGTTACAGAATCATAGTGCTATCCAGTGCAACACTAACCGCGCAGGCGCTTGGACTGGGGTACGCATGCGTAATTTTGGGATCACCATTGCTTACCCTCTACTTCGGAAATCAGAGTATAAAGAGCTCTTGCTAACCGTACATAAAACCAAGCTAGCTGGCTGCAATTACAACGCTTAAGGCTTGTGTTCGGCTGTTGGTCAGTTCGAATCCAAACCGAGACACAGACGAAAGTTGTTCTTCCAGGTAAATTTCTGGATATTACCTTATTTAGGCTATGGCCACATTTCGTCATTCACCAGTCAGACTACCGTACGACGCTGCGTGGTCTGAGAAACTGACACGACCGTTAAGGGGATCAAAATAAATAAACTAATAAACCAAAAAAAAACTCCCTGAACTTGCAGTTTTCCTCGCCCGCTGATGTGGATGATGATTACTCTTTATTTACATTATGGACGAGTGTACAGTAAAAGTTGTTTGACGTCTGAACTTTTAGGAGCGTGTTAAAGTTTCCCCTCCACCAATGATTGATGCATTGTCAGTTTACGTCAGCCCTATCGCCTTTCTGTTTGCTGCTCCCTGCCCTGTCGAACCGCGTGTTGTGTGGATGTGTCGGGTTTGCCAGTGCACAGGCAATCCGTCACTCAGATCCAATCACAAACACTAATAAAGATAACTGTGAACAAAGCTTGCCTTTGACACTGGATGTGTTTACCTTGACAAGGTTCCGCTTCGACTAAACTTTCGTTTGTAGGAGATGAAATGCACTTCGAATCAGCAGTTTTGAAAAAAGAGAAATGTTTCATGTCTGCATTCGGATATGAGAAAAATAGAACCAAACGTATTATTATTATTATTATTATTATTATTATTGGTTACATTTCTTTCATATATTTTCTAAATGATTAGAAGTGTATCATGGGCTTACATTTGTAACATACTAGTGATTTTTTTTTAAAATTTAAACGAGAAACTTTCCGAAAATTTCCTTCTATAGCTGCAATTTTCATAGCTAACCATTGAGTGAAGCACTGTTATACATTATAGCCCCTGAAGAACACTGAAGTCATGACTCCATCCCATATGCACGCCGTGTAACATGTTTGTCGAAGGTGCCTATACGGTAATGCCGATTACAGTATAGGTACCTTGCGATGCCATTTATTGCTGTAGTCTTTTATTCTACGTAAAACTACCAACAGTACTGACTGACTGACTGACTGACTGGCTGACTGACTGACTGACTGAATGACAACAGAAATGAACGTCAGCAGGGTTCAGTTCACTGGGATCGATCCCCTGTGTGTTCTCGAATTCTCGATGCCAAACCGAGGTTGATAAGGACCTCTCTTTTGTGGCGTCTCTGTTTTATTGACTATTCAGAGTTTGGGCCCATACTGAGTCTTAATCTGTTATCGGTTTTCAGCCCTGCTTAACGAATTGCACTAAGGAAGCCTTTTCTCTTTGTCGAGCCAAAAACCCTCTGTAGGACCAATGGTGATAAGTGGGTGTTGTGTACTTATTTGAGTTGTGGCGCGCCACTGTGTTGTGTATTTGAGTTGTGGCGCGACACTGTGTTGTATATTTGAGTTGTGGCTCAACACTGTTTTGTGTATTTGAGTCGTGGCGTGACACTGTATTGTGTATTTGAGTTGTGGCGCGACACTATGTTGTGTATTTGAGTTGCGGCGCGACACCGTGTTGTGTATTTGAGTTGTGGCGCGACACTGTTTGTGTATTTGAGTTGCGGCGCGACACTGTTTTGTGTATTTGAGTTGCGGCGCGACACCGTGTTGTGTATTTGAGTTGTGGCGCGACATTGTTTGTGTATTTGATTCGTGGCGCGACACTGTGTTGTGTATTTGAGTTGTGGCGCGACACTGTGTTGTGTATTTGATTCGTGGCGCGACACTGTTTTGTGTATTTGAATAGTGGCGCGACACCGTGTTGTGTATTTGATTCGTGGCGCGACACTGTTTGTATATTTGATTCGTGGCGCGACACTGTGTTGTGTATTTGAGTTGTGGCGCGACATTGTTTGTGTATTTGATTTGTGCCGCGACACTGTGTTGTGTATTTGAGTTGCGGCGCGACACTGTTTTGTGTATTTGAATAGTGGCGCGACACTGTGTTGTGTATTTGATTAGTGGCGCGACACTGCTTGCAAGGGTATGAGGTTGCCTGAACTGGATCATCAGACGGCTCTCTTAGTAAAGCTGTTCTTCTAATAGCAGACTCAGTCCTGTTCTGAAGAGAGATGTGATTTTTATTGATTCTTACGTTTCTGTACGTGTTCTATCTAAGAAATGCGCAAAAAGAAACGGATGTGGGGAAATTTATATTATGCATATTGGCTGCAGTAGTCAGTAGAGGGTGTTTTCTCATACAACGCGAATTACAGAAAAATTACACGGATTAGATCCACATTATGATCGAACAATGAATGTGTAGACGTTGGAATGCAAGAAGCGCATACATGTATAAATTGGAATGAAAGGTACTCACACACACTTAAACTATATATTTTAACATAATTTTAACATCACAGAAACACCGAGCACCATTTTTAACTTAAAACATGTTTCTCGTTCATTCTGCAGTCTGTCTTGCGACAGGTTCGTAGCCGCTTACAAAGTTAATTCTCCAGAGATTGCTATCTGGTGCCTCCTCTTTCAGTTTACAGTATCATCTCTTTTCCTTAAGGTCATCCAGTGGCTTCTTACGTCTTCCTTCTCGTCTTCCCATCACTTCTATCTTTCCTTCAATAACGTGTTTTAGAAGGCAGTTTCTACTCAAGATGTGACCAATCCAATTAGCCTTCTTTTTTATTTTTTTAACCATCCCTCTCCAGCACGACATTTCGAAACTTCCCAGTTATTTCTGAGCTGCTTTCCGAAGTGTCCACGTTTAAGGGCCATACAAAGCTACTCCCCCAATGCAGCACTTTACTGGTTTATTCCTTAACTGTAGGTTCAATTTGCAGGTGAAATTAAATTAATTTTATGGAAATCTAACTTCCATATCTTATACATGTACATTGTATGTACCACATATTTGGAGACGATAGGTATTTATGTTAACATACGTACATGCTGCTGTTGTTGTTTTTAATGGAAGCATCACGATGCGCTTGTAACGTATTATAATATTAAATTGTGTACGTCAGCAAAATCACTTTATTACTCAAGATAATTATAAGGCTACATGTTTCGACTATAGATTAGTCATCCTCAGGCATATTTTGTCAATTGTGTCACAAGATGCTATGCACACTTTGGGATCCCATCGTGTTTACATCCATGGAATACATCA
>Ga0123355_10018950_pt1 | contig 10943 bp, 7 predicted proteins | sample TergutEmb28metaG_3_FD_89872 | JGI IMG/M metagenome (GOLD analysis project Ga0123355, IMG submission 89872) | Embiratermes neotenicus P1 segment gut microbial communities from Petit-Saut dam, French Guiana - Emb289 P1 | ecosystem: Host-associated > Arthropoda: Insects > Digestive system > Gut ...
AATAAATTTACATACAATACAAATTTGCCTTTATGTAAAATTTTAATAAAAGTTTTTGACTGTAAATCACTTCTATTATGTGAAATTATAAGATTTCCATCAGTAAAAGAAAATGTTAGTATGCGAATGAATTTCATTTTAGAGTAACTTAGTTCTTCTATGTCAATCCAATCTATCTCCCATAATATTTTTCTTTTTGTTTTTTTAGCAATCCCTTTTTCAGTGACTTCAATAATTGATCTTTTACTGACAGCAACTATGAAAAAAATAAACCAAATTGCTGCTAGTGGATAAATCATCGGGAGCAACCCCACTCTAGCGACTTGTCTAAACGACTGCCCAATTACTAATCCCCAAATAATAAAAATTGTAAACAAAACAATAACTCCAAAAGTGGCAAGTAGTGCGATATAAATTTGTGCATATCGGCCAGTCTTAAATATCAATTTTTTATTCATAAACTTACACCTCAAAAACCAAACATTGTATCTATTATGGTGAAAGGCACGAAGGTTATCATTTGCCTTGCCATCATTCTTGCAATCATTTCCATAGTCAGCATTAATAAACCTGCCAATCACTGGGTCATAATACCTTGACTGCAAATAATAAAATCCTGTCGCACTGACAAAATAATACTCTTTCCATCTAAACGGATTAGACTCCATTATTGCACGATTTGCGGCATATTGACCATCAGTAATATTCTTAATATCCTATGCAGGTTGCCGTTAGGGAAATTATTTAGACAAATTTCAAGCAATAAGGTTCAAAACCCATGCCCTGCTCACAGAACAAAACAAAATATTGTAGCAATTCCTGCTGTCAGCATTGAAATTATCACCGCCACATATTGTATTCTTGAATAAACTTTATGTTTTTTATTTGGCATTTCTTCAGCATTTTCTACTTGCTCCGCATGAAAGTCAATGTCTACAATGTCTTCATAAGCATCTTCTTCCAAGTCTATATATAAATCTTCTTTTACATATGCACCAACTCTTACTATTTTTCTTTCCCAAATTTCACAAATTAAGATAATAACTTCCATAGCTACAATAATTATTAATGCAATAATATAGCCTAATCCTTGACCTACAACTACAATGAAAATGCCCATACCCACACCAAGTATTGAACCAATGTGAAGCAATAAACGATTAAGATCAAATCTCATAATGAATCCTCACTTTTCTTACCGCCTTAGCAAGTAAATTTTGTTCAATTTGAAAAGATAGAAAAAAGTGCAAACATCATAGACACAAAAGTCATTACCATTGAAATTATCATTCCAAAAAGACTAATAGCTAAACTTATTTTTTTATGCTTGCTAAGTTTAGTTTTTATAATATCAGACTCGGTTTTTATATAATTTCTTATTATTTTAATTTGCCAAATCAAAACGATAAATACAACAATAGAAATTAAAATAGCAGTAGAAATTGCAATAATGTGTAATTGTAAATCTCCCCATGCTAACCACCATATATTAAATAATACACAGTTTAATGTTATGACAAAATATACTATTTGAATTTTTTCAAACTTCATTACTAGACCTTCCATACATTATTTCATATCAACATCAACTGACTCCTTTCATCTGTAATTGCACGCAATCGCCCATCATCATGATATTCCCTAGTAGATACAAGGTGGCGAGTAGCAGAAGTTCTTCCAAAAGTTTGAATACTTTGTAGTTGACTGCCTGAGTAATTAAATACTGTTCTGCTTTGCTGTATGCCTATGTTATTCATAGCAGGATTCGTCCCAGTTATCAAACTTTCAGTAATGCTTAATAAGCGACCTAGATAACCATGAGGACTTTCTCCGTATTCAAATGAAAATGCCGTTATAGTTTGATCAATAGGATTAAATTGTCTTATTAAACGGATTTGTCCGTCTTCATTAAACTTGCGTTCTAGTGGATACATTACTGCGGCATCCATGAGTCTTAAAATAAAATTGTACTTACAACTCGCTTATCTATCTTATTCTTGAAAACTTATATTCTTATCCTACCCAGTTCAAATGTATTGTTATATCTTCCGGAAAAACATAGGGGCCGCCAATACCGCCAAAAATTATACTGTTCCACTGAGTGCTTGTGCCTCTAAAGTAAATATCTGTCAAAGATGTGTTGTGTGAAAATGCTCCGCTTTCAATTCTTCTGACCGAAGCAGGGATAACTACTTTTATTAAGCTTGTAGCCCAAATAAATGCACTAGGCGGAATAACCGGCACTGAATTTCCTATTATCACACTTGTCAAATATGCATTGTTTGCAAATATATTGCTACCCTGCAACGCAGTTACTGAATCCGGTATCACAAGACTTACTAGTCCAGTGTTGTTAAAAGCACCAGCACCAATAGTTATTAAAGAATTGGGTAAAGTTATGTTTGTCAAGCTTGTAGTCCCAGCAAATGCTCCTCCTTCAATAGTAATTAATGAATTAGGCAGGACAATATTGGCTAGATTAGAGGCACCACGAAACGCTCCTGTCATAATTGTGGTTACGGAGTTAGGTATCACTATACTAGTAAGCCCAGTGTTATCAAACATAGCGTTCGGAATGGCTGTTAATGAATTGGGTAATGTTATGCTTTCTAAACTTGTAGTATTGGCAAATATAAAATTACCAAGAATAGTTGTTACGGAATCAGGGATAATTATACCCTCTAGATTAACGCAATTCTGAAATGCTCCGCCTCTGATAGTTGTCAATGTGTTGGGCAACACAATACTTGTCAACTGAGTAAAACCGCTAAACCCAGCCATCCCAATTTGCGTTACGGGCAATCCATTGTAATACGCTTGAATGGTTACTTCACTTGCCGTTGCTGTCCCGCGAGAAACACTATACGACATACTTTCATTTATAAAAGTATACAACAACCCTTCAGTCCCCTGCATTGTCCAAGTTGCGGTAAAAGTTCTATCGCCCACACTGCCTAAAAGAATGGTGTTACCTTCCTCCCATCGTACAAATGCATATCCATCTTTTGAGGGATTTTCTAAGGTAATTGTGGGCGTTTCTATATTAAAACCTTGAGGATTGCTATAATGATTTATTCCGCCATTCAGCACATATGTAATTGTATTAGTAATAATAGACCAAGTCGCCGTAAAAGTTTTGTTGCCTGTGCTACCCATAGGTATTGTAGTGCCTTCAGCCCAGCCAGTAAAAGCAAAGCCTAGTCTTGTAGGGTTTGATAGATTGATAACATCTGAATTAGGTGTATAAAAAATAGGGTTGTTTGCATGGTTTGTCCCACCGTTTAAGACATATGAAACTGTATAAACCGTCAAGGATGCCCAATCAGAATCTCTAAAATCTGTTTCACCCGCACTTGCTTTAACGCTAAGAGTATTTATCTGTCCGCTATATGAGGCAATATTGTATGATGTTCTATTTCCTACACTTATCGGTTCATTATTGTTTATTTGAACATAATAGCCTGCCGCATCATCAACAATAGACCAAGAAAATACCGTTCCTGTTATTCTTAAATCTGACGGAGCAGACAAGCTTTCACTGCAGGCTGAAAAAAATATAACAGACAACATAGAGAATGAAAGTATTAATATCAAAAACAAGAATTTACTTATTTTTTTCATCTTTATTCACCTCTTTTTTAATAATAAATTTCAACACAAAATAAACGCCAACTATCGCAAGTACACCAATGCCAAACATAATGTGTATGAGCGTTATTCTTTTATTGTTGCCATTACTATATGATAGCATTGTTATATTCATGGCAATAGCTCGACATTTTACCTTAGTCAATTCATCACAATCAAAATTTTCGCAATAATCATCCGTTTTACTGCTAGTAGTATAATCAACCATTTCAATATTATGTGCTAGATTTAAAGTATATAAGCGATAAAATATTCCTATACTCATACTGTCAAAATCTGAATAACTATCAAACTTAATCATAGAAAAATCCACACAGACTATCCACCAAAATGGAGTAAAAATTACCCCATAACTAATTGGGCAATAAATAGGGAACAATAGCCTTTCTAAAATCAATTCGGTTACTATCGCATTAAGTGTCGCAACAATAGAATCGCCGCAAGAAGCAAAGTCATCAATAGAATAATTGTGGATTAATTCACCTCTAAGGTGACGAGCAACGATTTGCTCTCCCTGCACTATACCGCCATTAAAGTTGTTAATTAGTGTGGCATGTGCAAGGTTACCTCCAATGCCACCAACCATTTCATTCCCATAAATGTTGCCATAGTTAAAATTATTAATTAGTATATTGTGATTTACAAACCACGCAAACCCAGCTATTCCGCCAACATGATATACACCAAAAACACAACCAAGATTAAAACTATTAATTATGGTAGTACTGTCAATCTGTCCTGCAATTCCACCAACATGAGCGCGCCCAATAATTCTGCCCGTATTAGAACTGTTTGCAATCAAACTACGAAACAACGGCATCCCCATTGCATATCCTACTATCCCGCCGACACTTGCATCACCAACAATCCGTCCATCATTATGACTATTGATTATTGAGGTATAGTATGCCTTTCCTACTACACCGCCAATATTGTTGTATCCGCGAATAAAGCTTTGTTCTATCCTAATATTTTTTATAACAGCATGGACAGCAAAACCAAATAAACCTTTATAGCCTTCACTCGGCTGATTGATATAAATTCCTCTAACTGCAAAACCTTGCCCGTCAAAAATTCCATTGAATGGATTATTTGGTCTTATTCTGTCACCTACTGTTCCTATTGGCGTCCAATGATTTGCCGGTGAAGATGTATCACCCCAATCCAACCAATCGGCAGTATCATTAAGATAAATATCTTGCGTCATTTTAAAATGTACACCAATATATCTAAAGCCGTTATTAACTTTATAAGCAAGATGTACAAGATGAGCTTTGTCGTATATTATAAATGGGTCATCTTGAGTTCCTACTCCTCCTCCGAAATTTGAGTCAATTATTCCAAAAAAAGAGCGATATTCAAAATTCATTGCCACATACGCTAAAAAGCTGCCGACATCAACAAAAATAGTGATATTAGTGTTTGTTCCAAAAACATTATTTCCTAAGATTGTCGGAGCTGTTCGGGCAGGAATAGAAAAAACCCTCTCCAAATAAATTGTCCTTAATAAAAGACAATTTGCGAAAGCACCATCACCAATTCTTATTACACTTGCGGGTATAACAATGCTTTCTAAAGACCTGCACCCAAAAAAAGCATAATTGCCAATTTTTGTTACAGTATTAGGAATTTGAACATAAGTAAGACTTGTGCAATTCCAAAATGCATTATCACCGATTGTTCTCACACCATAAGGTATTATGATACCCTCTAACTCAAAACTTCCCCTAAAAGCACTGTTTGCTACTCCAACCGTATTTGCTCTAAGTTCCAAAATCTCCGTCAAATTCCCCCTGTGACCTACAACCCACCGGTCTGCATAAACAATACTATCATAAGGCGTGTTATTAAATATACCGGACAAATCAAAAGCAAAACATCCAATACTTGTAACTGAGTCTGGTATCGTAATGACTATTAATGAGATGCTGTCAGCAAATGCCAAAGCACCTATGCGCCAAACCCCATAAGGTATATCAATACTCAATAACGAACCAGTATACGCAAAAGCTCCTTCCTCAATATATTCTAGACGGCTACCTTCCTCAAAAATTATACTTACCAAACCAGAATGTGCAAATGCAAACCGTCCTATGTTTCTAACCCCAACCGGTATTTCAATATGCTCTAAACTGCCGGTACCATAAAAAGCACGCTCTCCAATACTGGTCAATCTACTATCTTGTGAAAAATACACTGTTGTCAAATTCTCACTGCCCCTAAAAGCATCAAACCAAATACTTTCTACATTTCTTGGTATACTAATACTTAACAAGTTAGTCTGATTTCCAAATCCATCATTACTGATAGAAGTAACCGGTCTGCCGCCCCATGTGTTAGGTATGATAATATGATTGTTATAATTTAGACTTGTCCCCGCAGAAACACTGTATGCAACAATTTCATTACTGTTCCAATCTCGGCGTATCGGATGAAATCTAAGCCCTGGAGAAGATGACGAATGTACCCAAACAACATTAGCACGATTCCCTTCATCCCATTGCGGATGCCAAAGAACAATCGAAGGATTTATTCGGTTTTGAAAATATATAGTTTGATTACGGTGTGCAACACTCCAATCTCTAAAAACAGCACGACCAAGCATAAGACCTCTGCCATAAGGTATAGTAATGCTTTGAAGCTGCCTAGTGTATGCAAATGCTTCATCCCTTATAAATTCTATGTTTCTTGGTATTGTAATTTCTGTTAGACGGGAGCCTGCAAATGCCCTATGCCTTATATCCCGCAATTGGCTGTCTGCATCAAACGAAACTGTTTCTAAATTGAAAGTGCTAGCAAAAGCATCGTCGCCAATCGTAGTCACAGACCTTGGGATATGTATGTTATTTATTGCGCTGAGCCTAAATGCACGGTCGCCTATGGTTGTTAGGCGGCTGTTGGGTAAAAATGTAACAGTGGTTAGGTTCAGCGTGTCTAAAAATGCTACTTCCCTAATTACTGTTATACTGTTTGGTATAATTATTTCAGTTATCAAAGACTCATGAAAGCCCGCAATTTCTGTCACCTGCAAGGGTACTCCATTGACTCTGGTTGACGCAGGAATCGTAATAGCACCAGCAAAACCTCTTCCTCTTGCTGACAACATCACCCAAGCATTATTTGTGTTGCCTATCCGTGAGAAGTGGAGAGGATTGACCATGCTTATATTTCTTCCAGCAATCATATTTCTGTTGTTTGTTGCTGTTATCTCTATTTCCATTGATGTAAATCGCAAATTTCCACTAGCATCAAGGGAAATATGCCATAAGAACGGATCCATGGCATTAAAAACAGAACGAGGGGCTCTTATCGTAAAAAATGAATTCCAAAACCCGATATTGACAAAGTCAAAGTTGAATGTACCGTTTAATGCAGGAAAATGAGGGCTTGAAACTGTTGTGCTTGTCCCGTTGCCTTCAAATCTAAAACTCCGTGTAGTGTGGTCAGAAACCATAAGCGTAACATTAAATGATGTATTGTTGCCAAATAGGTACATATTAGAGCCAGCCGCAGGGTTAGTTTCCGTATGTACAACATTCATATGATACATACCTACATCCATAGGTTGCTCGTCTGTCAATATTGTTACATCTAGTGCCGCAACTACATTTGTGATTTTGCTGGCAAATGCATCTCTGTGAACGATAGTTTCTTGACCAGGAAGTCCCCAAATCATTGCGATTTTAGTATATCTATAGCCATCTTTCAAAAATACTGGTGCTCCACTATCACCGCTAGCAGCAATAATTTGTCCATCATCAGCACGAAGTCTAATTTGATCATGAAATCCTGGCGTACCTCTACTGTAGCCAACTTGATAAATTATTCCTTCTGTACGACCAGTAGCTTCTCCAAACTTTACTATTCGTGCTCCCTCTCTGATTTGATCCCTGCTTGCTATATGATATGTACGAGGCACAAGATTTCTATCAGTAGCAGACGGACGCCAAGTTTGATGAATCTGTGGGTTTGGATGTATAAAATAAGTTGCTGAGGAATTGAATTGCCATTGATTAGCATTATTAAAAGGAAGAAATGCTGCATTGGCAGTGCCACTATTGCTAAAAGCTGTTCTTTCTCTAGCAATGGCTTGACCAGATATGCCACATATCAAATTAGTTCTATTTCTCGTAAAATGTTCAGCTGTTATAACACCTCGCCTGCCTGTCAGATTACATAAAGCTTTAGAGAATATTGTGGCACCATACCTTCCGTCACTAGAAGCTATTCCGCCACCACCGTGTAGTGACAAACCACTCACATAAGTTACTCCATAATTTTCCTCTATAATGAAGTATACAATACCTTCTTCAAACAGTGCTGATTCCAATAAATATCTTTCGATGTGTGCAATATAACTTTCGTTTGTCAATTCAATTTCTACTCGATTATTTCTATGTGTGACTACAACACCAATTATAGAATATTTAGGGATTAGATCAGTTATAGCATTAAATATTTGTCTTTTACGATTATACGAGAATTGCCTGACATGATATGCTACTGCTGGATTTCTAGTTTCATCCATACTTGCACACTCTACATCACCCACTATACCAATATTCAATTGGTTATCATCGCAATACCAAATACCAGCAAATTGGTCATCATATGTAGAGCCATCTAAAGTTGTAGTACGATATTTAGCTATAGCTTGAGCAGTTAAATTTTGATCTTCAATGTGTACAACTTGTTTCGTATTTGTTGCTTGCCCACTAGTTGTCTGTAAATCAGTTAGTAAAAATATGCTTGCCACCAGTAAAACTGCCAATAATAAAATTGGTACAATTCTTTTTGTTTTTCTCATAATTTTCTCCTTGAATTTTATATTTTTATTTTATTTGAAAACAATTTGGATAATGTTAGAGCTAATTCTTATTGCTTGCTCTCTGATTTCTGGATCTAATGGTATGCCAGACCAAAAATCTATGTCATTTATTTCAAACAACCAAAAAGTGAAAAAAAACTGAATATCAACAACTACTCCGAAAGCATTTGGGTGTCCGCTACGAGTAAATGTATGCGTTATTTTAATGCTATCTTGATTTTCTACTAATCTATCTACTACAGGTATTCGCCACGCTATAGCATTGCCGGCAATGCTGAAATCTGAAGGAGAGTTTGAAGTCGCTCTTGCATTAAAAATTTCAATATCTTCACCACTTCTGTTTCTAAAGGTTATTTCAACATTTATACTACCCCCTCTCTCCAATCTTGTACAACCCAATACCGAAATGCTAAGGCAAAAGTCTCCACACTCTTCAGTGCATTCATGCACATACGGCTTACATTCACACTGATAACTATTACAGCCACTAAATGCTGTAACAACAAACAGCATAACTACTGCCACACCAAAACTAACAATTTTCTTCATTTTCCTCCTTAACTGCCAAAAAAATGGTACAATTCTTTATGTTTTTCTCATAAAGACTCCTTTATACCGCCACAAATAAACAAAAGTGAGTGATCACAGTCTCTCGAAAGCGTCTAAACTCCTAAAACTTAGAAAATATGTATATATTTGTGGCACTAAAACAAGCGATTTCATTTCCTAGTTTGTCTACTATTATTATCTCTTAGGTAAGTTTAGTATAAGATTCGGATTAGTAAAATTTGTCAAACATCTTTAACAAGATAGCACACATGATTTTATCCTGTCAACTAAAAGTTTCAACAAAATCAAAGCTTTTTTGTGCAGAATTCTACTGGCTGAAACAATGAAAAAAATTTGATTCAAATCTATCTAAAAACAAACAACAACAGAATAAGAGTGTGAATCAGAATAGGCTTTCAGCCCTGTTCCACGCTCCCTTGTTTCGGCTATCGGGATACCCGATACCGATTTGGTTTGCACCTTACTTCCCAGCTTTGACAATATTGTCAAAGCTGGATGTTTTATAATGCTAGTAGTGATAAACCTCTCGACAATTTTGTTGACAAGAAATGGAGGATTGATGAAACGCAAGCAAATATAGTACGACAGATTTTCAAGGACTATCTCGGCGGTATGCGGTTGAAAAATATTGCCGATAAGTTAAATAACAACGGAATCCGCACCGCAAGCAACAAACAATTCACTGTCAATATTTTATCCCGTCTTATGCACAATGAAAAATACATCGGTATCATAAACGCTGACGAGCAGTACACAAATATTGTTCCTGCTATTATCAACAAAGAAACATTTGAAACCGCTGTCGCAAAACTAGATTTGAATAAAAGGCGTGCAGCTGTAAATAAAGCCCCTATCCTCTACTTGTTAAGCGGTAAGCTGTATTGCGGACATTGTGATACGCTGATGACTGGCGATAGCGGAAAAAGTAAAACAGGCAAGAGGCATAATTACTATAAATGTTTTAAGCGTAAGAAAGACCGCCTCGCTTGTGATAAGAAAGCTATTCAAAAAGATTGGATAGAAAAGAAGGTTGTTGACAGGACTGTGAAGTTTTTGTTAGAGCAGCCTGTGTTACTTAGAAGCATAGCACGAAACACAGCGGATACTTATAATAAAGACTTGCAAGACACTGCTATACTTGAATCTATGACTAAACAGCACGGCGAAGCGGAAAAAGCTATTGCCAATCTGCTTAAAGCATTGGAGATGGGCATATTTTCTCCGTCTACAAAAGATAGACTTGATGAGTTGGAACAACAAAAAGAAACAATAGAAGCCGAAATGCTTTTGAAACATATCTTTCAAGCAAAGCCTATTGATGAAGATGCAGTTTATAAATACTTCCTGTCATTTGCTGATTTGGATTATTCCATCCAAAAAAACCGTGAGAGATTGATTGAAATGTTTGTAAGAAAGGTTGTCTTGTGCGACACCAAAGACGAACCTGATATAAGCTACAACATTTTCAGCGACAATGGTGATATAAAAGAAAACGCCGACTCCGAAACTGAGTTCGGAGTCGACGCACTTGGCGGAACAGGTGGTGCGATATGCGAACTGCGAAGTCGTGAGAATTGGTACGGATTTGGTCTTGCAGTTTAAGACAGCTCATTAAGTTCAAACCCACCATCTTGTTTTTAATAAAAATAGTAAGTTTTATAAAAGAGAGTAAGTAAAAAAGTATCGCATTTGACTTCAAGCTCAATGTGATTCTTTTTAATTAGCTTATTTTCCTGCCAAAGATATTTCAACTTCTCTAAGTCATTTCAATTTGTTTGCCAAACTCGTTACTTATTTTTTTATATCTTTTGGAAATAAATTTACATACAATACAAATTTGCCTTTATGTAAAATTTTAATAAAAGTTTTTGACTGTAAATCACTTCTATTATGTGAA
>Ga0123355_10018951_pt1 | contig 10943 bp, 10 predicted proteins | sample TergutEmb28metaG_3_FD_89872 | JGI IMG/M metagenome (GOLD analysis project Ga0123355, IMG submission 89872) | Embiratermes neotenicus P1 segment gut microbial communities from Petit-Saut dam, French Guiana - Emb289 P1 | ecosystem: Host-associated > Arthropoda: Insects > Digestive system > Gut ...
GGGGTCTCCCCATCTTAGTCGAGAACTCGCAAAATTCGTACATTTTACGTAGTAGCCAGGGGATTCCGGCTCAAGGCCGGAATGACGGCAGATGAAAATTGATTTCCGTGGTTCCCTACCTATTTTCATTACGCTAAATGTGCTACTATAGCTCTGCCCTACCACGGAAATCAGCCTTAGGTCTCCATCATACGAAAGTTGATTTTCGTGCAACTTACCAAAAGAGAGTGATAAAAATGAACAAACCCATCTTCCCAAAACGCGCAGTAATAACCGGCGGAATGCCCTATGGCGAAAAACACCTGCATTTTGCCCATGTATACGGCTATGCCATCCATGCGGATATATACGCCCGGTTTTTGCGCGACAGGATAGGCAAAGACAATGTAATTTTCGTATCGGGCACTGATTGCTACGGTGCGGGGCCTGTGGTGAAATACGAATCCATGGTGCAGGAGGGGTATACAGGCAGCATCCAGGATTTTATTAAATCGAACTATCTATCCCAGAAAGAAGGATATAAAACCTGCGGCATCAGCCATAATTTATACGCCTCGTCCGCCTTTGGGGAGGCCGGGGAGCTTCACACAGCCCTTTCCGCTTGGCTGTTTGAAACCCTGTACGCAGGCGGCTATTTGCGAGTAGAAGAAGTGCTGCAATTCCATGACGAAGAAACAGGCACCGTTTTAAACGACCGTCAGGTAGAAGGCCGCTGCCCTATAACCGGATGCAAATCCGAAAAGGCATATGCGGCGGAATGCGGCCTGGGGCACCAGTTTAGCCCTGAGGAGCTAATTGCCCCCGTTGCGGTGACAACAGGTAAAAAGCCCGTTTGAAAAGGGGTAAAAAACTGGTACTTCGATTTGGAGCGCTTTGCCGACGGATTAAAAGAGCGCCAGGCCAAGCTTAGGGAAGAGGGCATAAGCCGTAAATTTTTGCTGTCGTATATAGATGATTTCTTGAAAGACCCTGCCATTTTAATTAAAACAGAAGATTTTGACGCATTGCGCAAAGCCTGTGAAGACATGCCGCCCCATACCTTGCATATCAAGGAAGAGAACAAGTCCGCAACCGTTACCTTTAAGACATTAACAGACAGGGAAAGGGCCTGCAAAATCCTGCGGGGGGCGGGCATACGCTTCCGCACAGGCACGACTCTTGTGCCCTTCCGTTTATCGGGCAATGTAAAATGGGGTATCCCGGTACCAGAGAGGGACGGCATCCAAGGCCAAACCTTTTGGGTCTGGCCCGAGTCCCTGTGGGCACCCATTTCCTTTACCCAGGCGTATCTCAAGGAGAAAAACGGTACAACGGATGGCTGGGAAGATTGGTGGTTTAGCCCAGGCGCCAGGGCATATCAGTTTATAGGCGAGGATAATATATATTTCTACGCCATAGCCCAAATAGGGTTGCAAATGGCCCTTAACGAAATAGCAGGGCGGGACAAGCACGCAAACCTGCCTGTGACTGTGCCCAACCGCTATCTTTTGTACCTGGGCAAAAAGGCCAGCAGCAGCAGCGCAGAAAAACCCCCGGAGCCGACGGAGTTTTTAAACCACTACACCATGGAGCAATTGCGGATGCATTTTGCTCATATGGCTGTGCAGCATAATAGCGTAAGCTTTTTCCCCAAAACCGCACTGGGGCAGCCGGGCTTTGACCCGACATTGGCAGAGGGGAATATCCTGACCAATGTGTATAATCGGCTGGTGCGGTCGTGTTTTTACAGTCTGCAAAAATATTTTGATGGGAAGCTACCGGACGGCGAAGTAAGCGGCGAGGTACTTGCCGCCGCTAACACCGCTATTGATGAATACGAATGGGCTATGTATCGCTTCGAGTTCTCCAAGGTAATTGATTTGATGGATGTGTATCTGCGAGAGGCCAACAAGGCATGGGTTGCCCAAACCAAGGCCGCCGAGGCGTTGGATAAAGAAGGAGAAGGCGAAAAAGCCGCTACATTGCGTGTACAGACGCTAATTGACGCCTTCCATGCCGTAAAGGTAGCGGCAACGCTGCTGCATCCCTTTGCGCCGGAAGGCACAGAAAGGGTCGCGGAGTATTTGCGGGTTGGGGATAGGTTGTGGGATTGGGATAGTATTCGCCAGCCGCTTAAAGCAATTTTGTCTGATAATCATGAGTTTAAATTTTTGGAGCCGAGGGTGGATTTCTTCTTTAAGCATCCGTCGCAGTTGGGATAAAAAACCTCCCTCCGGCGCTACGCGCCACCTCCCTCCAGGAGGGAGGCTTTGCCAGCCCCCCTCCCGGAGGGGGGACAGTCGGCGTAGCCGACAGGGGGGAGGTAGCTTGCCGGGACATAAAGCTAAGAGAAATACACACGATAAACATCAAGTATATGAACGGGGCAATACCTTACAACTCATTTTTACTGAAAGACGCAACAAGCTCATCAATAGCACGACATACACCGTAAAAGTTTATATCAATGTCTAAGTTGCTGAAACGCAAAACATGTAACTCAAGACTGCTTAGAAACTCAGTCCTGATTCTGTCATGTTCAAGCCCTTCTGTAGTGTAATGCTGGCTACCATCCAGCTCTATTATCAGTTTTGCCGAATGGCAATAGAAATCTACGATATAGTCACCAATAGTTTTTTGACGCTGGAAGCGAATTGGATATGTTGAAAGGAAGTCATACCAAAGACGTTTTTCTTGACGAGTTGCATTGTGGCGTAGTTTTTTAGCTAATGGGATTAAGGTTTTGTTGTATTCGTGTGGCATGTGCCCTCCTTGTGATATGTATCGCTACCAGAACAACCTCCCTCCGGCGCTACGCGCCACCTCCCTCCAGGAGGGAGGCTTTGCCAGCCCCCCTCCCGGAGGGGGGGACAGTCGGCGTAGCCGACGGGGGGAGGTAGCTTGCCGGATATTAGGCGAGGGAGCAGGGCGTCGCGGATTGCGGCAAGGCAGGCTGATTCTTTTATGTTGGAGCGGATTCTATTAAATAGCGATGATACAATATCGTTATATCGATTAACAGCATCGCTGCTTGGAACCATCACTTCAATTGCGGATAAAATTCCTTGCGTAAGAAGAGGCTGGCTTGTTCCTATACGCTTACCGCCTAAACCGAGTGAATGTAAAAGAAAATAATTATGGTATTCATCGGGGCACAACTTAGACTTTGCATAAATCGCATTGTCACTAACCCAGCAATCCCCTGTTTCAAGAAAAATGTTACCACAATAAGCACCAACACGTCCTATAATTACCGTATTTGATGCATTGCTCTTATCGGAATAAGAAAGTATACCATTTCCACCGTAAACAGGTATTGCGCCGATAGTTGATGGTCGAGATTTTCCGTTCTTGAACTCAGTCAACTCAGATAGAATCCCTTCCCGCCAATCACCAGGCATCACGCCATCCCATGGCTCAAAATCCACAAACCAAGATTTGTAAACCGCATGCGCCATCTGCTCCAAACACCGGTTTATTCGTATATTATTCTCAATTTTATCATCAAGGGCTCCAAGAATATTTGCAATCCTCTGCTGCTCGGCTTTACTGGTCGGGACATAAACCTCCACCTGCTTCATTACCGAGCCGGAAACTTCCTTAAAAGTGGTGCCGCTACTTAAAGCTTCGATTTTGGCGCTATTATGTTTAAGCATATAGTACAGGAAGAGATAATCCGTTTCGCTGTTTGGTACAATGCTTTTAAAGCCCTGATTTGTGCATACTTCGTTCTTTGCAATAGTCACATATCCTATCGGGGCCCTAGAAGTGAATAGGACGCTGTTTGCAGGCATAAGCCTGGCAGAACTGTTGCGCAAGCCTTGGGCAGTTATGTTGCGCTCGCCTCTTTCTATATATCTACCCTGAAAGCCTGATAAATCTTTCGGGGTTATCCAGGCAATATCGCCGCCGTAATAGTTTTCATTTTTGGTTGAAGGGGTGCCGCCGCCAACAATTTCACCAATATCAGATAAAACACATTGTTTCCATTCAGGCTTCAAACAAAATCGCCTCCAATTGAAAAAATGTACCGCATTCCGTCATTCCGGCCTTGAGCCGGAATCCCATGGCTTAGCGAAAACCTTAGAGACTCACTAGGGCCTGTTCCCACTCCCGCCCCCACAATTCCCTATTACACACAGCCTCAAACCCGATAGCTGTATAAAACGCCCCACCCCCGCCAAAGCAATATTTAGCCCCCAAGGCTTTGGTCTTTTTCATTGCCTCTGTAAGGGCAATGGTGGCTAATCCTAAACGGCGGTATTTGGGCACGGTTGCCAAAGGCTCCAGATATGCGTATTTGTTGCGTTTGTCATACCACATGCCCAAGGCGCAAGCGTAATCGCCGTTTGGGGCAGTTATAATCGTGTCCAATGTCATGTCGGCATGGGGGGCGGTGCAGCATTTTATGTTTCCGTCTATGTTTTTCTCCGGCGGGGCTTCGTCGTGGTCAAAGCCTCGCCAAAAGCACTCGGCAAGCTTTGCGTAGTCTACATCGGTTCCGTCTATGATGCCGTAGCCCTTAGGCAATTGCCGCTCTACAAACTCATTGGTGTAGTCAAAAATACGCACAGGCTCGCTATGCACAAGTTCATATCCTCTGGCTTTTAACAAGTCCTGTTTCTCCGGCTCTTTATCCGTAATCCATACTCTCAGGCTGGTTTTGCCGTCCTTGGTAACAGAGATTTCTCTTTCTGCCCATTCCAAAAGCTTTGGCAATAAAAAGCCGTAAGACTTTCTTGTATGAAGATGCGCCGTCCCTATCTCCATTTCGTAGGCCGCAATGCCTGCAATGCTGCCGTTTTGCTCCCATAATCCCATACGGTGGGTTCTAAGATAATCAAACCAAAGCAGATGATGGGCATATTCGAAATACTGGGGCAATAAATAGCTGTTTAGGGTTTCTTTGTCGTAGGTCTCTTCCAGAAAATCGTAAACGGCAGAAAAATCTGTTAAAACATTGTACCGGCGAGGGGTTATTCCTGTTTTCTTATGCATAAAACTCCTCCATTTCACAATTTGTACACAACCCCCGGCCCTACGGGCCACCCCCTTCTAAAGAAGGGGGCTTCCCTAGCCCCCTTCCTTGGAAGGGGGTGGCCCGTAGGGCCGGGGGTTGTGTACAGCATTAGCTTAATCCATGCTTTGCATATAAATATGATTTCATGCGTTTGCCCTGTCCATTCGCTGTTTTCCAGATTCTATCAGACATTTATTCTTTCCGCCATGTTACAAAGAGACTAACAATGCCTTACATTTTAAATAATCCCTATACATAAGGCTTTTTCGACATATAATATTCATAAAGGGAGTGTCCACTGTGCGTTGGTAAGCGCATGAGTGTATGCGGCATTATTACATGTAAACATGCGTTTACCAACGCATAGTGGACACTCCCTTCATATACAACTTCAGATAAAACATTTGAGGGATGCAGCATGATAAAAAAATACACCCCAGGGATGAAAGTATTAGACAATTGGACATTAACCCGGCCCCTTGGCGAGGGTAATTTCGGTCGTGTATTTGAAGCCGAGCGCGTTGATTACGACCGGGTTTATCGCGCTGCCATAAAAATCATTTCCATACCAAAGAGCCAGGAAGAAGTAAAAAAGGCCCAGCAAAGAGGTATGGATTATTTTAGTATTTCGGACTTCTTCCGCAACATGGTTAAGGGTCTTGTTCAAGAAATAGCAAATATATCCCGGCTAAAAGGTGCCGCCAACATCGTAAACTATGAAAGCTATGAAGTTATTGAGCATAAAGGCTGCATAGGCTGGGATATTATTATCCGTATGGATTTATTGACGCCCCTTTTAAACTATTTAAACAACCGCCAATACAAGGCTCAAACAATTATCAAGCTGGGGATTGACATATGCCGTGCCCTGGAAACTTGCCACAAGCACAATATTATCCATCGTGATATAAAGCCGGAAAATATTTTTGTATCGTCTCGCGGGGATTTTATGCTGGGGGATTTCGGCCTTGCAATTAAACTAGAAAGACCAAGAAGCGGCCCCACAAAAGCCTCTACCAACCCCTATATCGCCCCAGAGGTAGAGTGGGGGTCGGCATATAGCCCCAATGTTGATATGTACTCTTTGGGGATTCTTATGTACCGGTTTTTAAATAACCATCGCACCCCGTTTTTGCCAAACCCGCCCCACCCAATTTCCCAAAGCGACCGGGAGCGCGCCCAGCATATGCGTTTAAGCGGCACAAAGATGCAGCCCCCTATGTACGCCGATAGAAGGCTTTCGGAAGTTGTGCTTAAAGCCTGCGCCTTCGACCCAAGAGACAGATATCAAAACCCAGCCCAAATGCGGCAGGAGTTGGAAGCCGTGCTCCATAGACACACAGTGGCACCGCAAAGGCATACGGCACCTCAAGTCAACCCATATATAAACGCAAATCAAACAAGCGGAGTAGCAAAAACCTCATACGGTAACGGAATGTGGGCTGCAAGATCAAACACGCCCATGTATACCCCGCCAGGCGAAAAAAAGAGAGGGCTAATGTTTGCAGCCGTTTTGCTGCCTGTTGCGGCTTTGATTTTTGTCATATTTTTACTGACAGGGAATAACAACCAAGGGAGCTATGCAAGGGAGCCCGACACGGATTTACAGCCGCCATATCAAAACGATACGTATGCAAATCAACCCCCCGAGTACATGCCCGAGCCTACGCCTGAAGCCACTCCGACTATCACAATAAGGGGCGTGGATTATTATATAACCCTGCCCACGATTAACATCATTGGCGTATCCCTTACAAACGATGATATCGCACCCATCAGATATATGACCAACCTGGACACACTGTATCTAATCGGTGAAAGCAACATCACGGACCTATCCCCCATATCCGATTTGACAAGCCTAACATTTATCGTTTTGGGCCATGGCAATGATTTTAGGGATTTAACGCCCCTATCCAATCTTACGAATGTGTACAGGCTGTATTTAAATAGAAACAATGTCCACGATATAACCCCTCTTTCAAATCTTACAAATTTAACGCGGCTGTGCCTGCAAAACAATTATATTAGTGATATATCGCCCATTGCTAACTTTGCCTATTTAGAATCATTGGATTTATCCAATAATCAAATAAGGGACATAACGCCCCTTGCTAATCTTGATAGGCTGACTTTTGTGGATTTATCGGATAATCCTGTAGAAGATTGGTCGCCGGTGGCGCATGTTTATTATGTTAGAGGGAGGCCGTAGGGGAATAACGAGCGAGGTCTTGGGATAACTATTGCGAGTCTCAGAAAAAGCCTATAGGGGCATTGGCTTATGAAAGCGAGGGGTAGGCTATTTTTATAAGCCCTTGAGAACGTCTCGTATTTATAAACACATAAGGGCTTATAAAAATAGCCTACCCCTCGCTTTCAATGTGCCGCTACGCGGCACATGCCGCCTACGGCGGCAATAAGCCAATGCCCCTATAGGCTTTTTCTGAGACTCGCAATAATCATGAAACACACGACGGAATAAAGTATTTCGGAATTATCCCCTTACGTAGGAATACACAACAATTTTCATCTTTATCTATTTAAAAGGACTACGCCAGTTGTGTATTCCTACGTAAGGGGATAATTCCAAAGTATTTTTGTAACAGTTCTTGTAACACTTGTAACGGAAAACTGTAACGCTATTTTGTAACACTTTACGATTTGATGCAGCAAACTTCGCGCTTTTCGTGGTTATGTTCTCATATACATTAATACAAATATTTTATTCTCTCCCGACAATAATTCCCTAATTCGAATTACATAATAAAAAGCATCGCGACTAATACTAGGTTCGTAATGGTGGCACAAATTAACGTGCCAGCCATATCTATGAGAAAAAAGGAGATGTAACAACTATGAATACCCAAACAAGTTCTACAGCGGTGCCTCATGCCCGCGAAGCGTTAAACAAGTTTAAATACGAGGTAGCTAACGAAATAGGCGTACCCTTAAAGCAAGGCTACAACGGCGACCTTACCTCCGCACAAAACGGTTATGTTGGCGGCTATATGGTTAAAAAAATGATCGAAGCCCAAGAGCGGCAAATGGCTGGCTCTGGAGCAGGTACGAAAATCTAGTATTACGTAATGTATTTCTAAGCCCCTCGGTATCCTTAATGGTTGCCGAGGGGCTTTTATATGCAAGAGGCCTATATAAAACCACGGTAAACGCATGAAACAAAATTTATTGATACATGGCGCAATTTATACACAACCCCCGGCCCTTAGGGCCACCCCCTTCTAAAGAAGGGGGCTTGGGAGACCCCCTTCTTTAGAAGGGGGTGCCGCCTAAGGCGGCGGGGGTTGCGTACAGCATTAGAAAACCTCACTCAAATATTAAGATTTATAACGCATAACGCTTCATGCGTATGCCCGGTATATAAAACTTGTATGTATTGGCATATCCAGCTAACAGTGATAAAGTACATAGAGAAAGGGGTTGATTAAACATGGACAAAAAAATCGAACTTATTGCCAAACTGGGCAAAGAAAAAATCGTAGCGGTCATAAGGGCCGAATCAGAAGAACAGGGGTTTAAGGTAATAGACGCCGTAAAAAAAGGCGGTATCAAATTTCTGGAAGTAACCCTTACAGTTCCCGGTGCCATTGACATTATCAAGGAGCTTGTAAAGCGTTACAAAAACGAAGATGTATATATCGGCGCAGGGACAGTGCTGGATCCGGAAACAGCCAGAGCCGCAATTTTAGCCGGTGCCGGGTATGTGGTTTCTCCATGCTTTAGCCCGGATGTAATGAAAGTGTGCAATCGCTATCGCGTTCCCGTAATGCCCGGCGCGCAAACTATCAAAGAAATCGTCGCCTGCTTGGAAATGGGTGCGGATGTAATCAAGATATTCCCCGGGGATGTTTATTCGCCCAATATTATCAAAAGTTTCAAAGGCCCGCTGCCTCAAGCTCAATTTATGCCCACCGGCGGGGTTTCCGTCAGCAATGTAAAGGATTGGCTGGCGGCAGGCGCATATGCAGTAGGGACAGGTAGCAATTTAACCGCCGGAGCAAAAACCGGAAACTTTGACGCGGTAACGGAAGAAGCCAAAAGATTTGTAGCGGAAGTTGCGGGAGTATAAAAATGAACGGAACTATCCCCTAACCCACGAATACACAACTACTCCGCTCACCCCCTGTTTTTGATGGCTATCCTTGCTGTGTATCCGTGGGTTAGGGGATAGTTCCGAAAATGAAAGGAGCGCGACAATGGAATATGTAACTCTAAACACAGGCGCTAAAATGCCGATGCTGGGTTATGGCGTATTTAAAATCGAAGATAGCCAAGCAGGGGTAGACGCCGTGAAATTGGCCTTAGATGCCGGATACCGCAGCATAGATACAGCATCTATTTACGGCAACGAAAAGGCAGTAGGCCAAGCAATAAAGGAAAGCGGTATAAAACGCGAGGATATCTTCTTAACCACTAAACTGTGGAACGAAGACATGCGCACTAAAAACGCAGAAAACGCTTTTGCCCAAAGCCTTAGCGACCTGGGCGTAGACTATGTGGATTTATATCTCATTCACTGGCCTGTAAAAGGGCACTATGTCGATGCTTGGCTGGCTTTAGAGAAGATATATAAAAGCGGCAAAGCCAAAGCCATAGGCGTAAGCAATTTTGAACCCCATCACTTGGATGACATAAGCAAGGTATGGAGCGTGGTGCCGGCTCTTAATCAATATGAAATGCACCCTCACTTGACTCAAAAGCCGCTGTTGGCCCATTGCAAAAAATACGGGATAATCCCTCAATCCTGGAGCCCCCTTGGCGGTACCAGGCCCGGCAACCAAGAAAGGGAAAGCTTGCTGGAAAACCCAGTATTGGTAAAAATAGCCGAAAAATATGGCAAATCCACGGCGCAGGTAATCCTCCGCTGGAATATCGAACTGGGAATAGTATGCATCCCTAAATCCATAACACCAAGCCGGATAAAGGCTAACATAGATATATTTAACTTTAGTCTTGCACCGAGCGAAGTTGCGGCTATTGACGGCCTTAATAAAGATACACGTTTTGGGTCGCATCCCGATAATTTTGATTTTTAGCATTCTTGTAAAATAGAAAAAGGATAAACTAAAAGGATAAACAACAAGGGGTTGTCTTGCTAAGAGCACCTAGCGCCAGCCGTCATTCCGGGCTTGACCTGGAACCCCTCAAGCTCAAAGGTTGGGGGATCCCAGGTCAAGCCCGGGATGACGATGCTGGTATTTGCTGGTTTCTTAACGGGGCAACCCCTTTTACCATGCAATTTTGCCCGAGAAGGGACTTGAGTCCCAGGTGTATATTAATCATTTGGTAACGGAATTGTCTCCTTACGTAGGAATCACAACTATCTTCATCTACTTTATATGGCTGTATCCGTTGTGTATTCCTAAGTAAGGGGATAATTCCGAAACAAAATATATTAGCGTTGCCAATAAATACAGCTCGTATAATATTCAGAAAATCATCAACACTATCAATGGGTGATGAATATGATTGGAGAAAGATTAAAAGAACAGCGGATTAAAGGTAAAGCACGTCAGCAGGACTTAGCGGCTGCTATTGGAGTGCAAACATCAATGATATCTCGTTATGAAACGAATAGGGATGACCCGAGTGATAAAATAAAGGTAGGGATAGCGCGCTTTTTAGGGATATCGCTGGATTATTTGCTTGGACTCGTTGATGATCCAGTTCCTTATTATAATCCGTTCAATTTTATCGTTATGACAGATGCACCTACTGATGAAGAAAGATTTTTACTCTTGGAATTCGTGAATTACTTAAAATATAGGAAGGAGTCCCAGAGTTAGCAAGTTTATCTGTGTTCTATATCGAAGCACAAGATAATTGGCATTGCTAATAAATTTTTGTCTAATTGTTGAGTCACAATAGATAGGTAACAAGAAAAAGAAGGTCTCCGACCTGGAAGTGATAGAATGGAGTTACCACA
>Ga0123355_10018952_pt1 | contig 10943 bp, 6 predicted proteins | sample TergutEmb28metaG_3_FD_89872 | JGI IMG/M metagenome (GOLD analysis project Ga0123355, IMG submission 89872) | Embiratermes neotenicus P1 segment gut microbial communities from Petit-Saut dam, French Guiana - Emb289 P1 | ecosystem: Host-associated > Arthropoda: Insects > Digestive system > Gut ...
ATTTTTTTTAAAATTTTTTTTAAAAAGAAAAGGGGGAAAGGGGGGAGGGTTTGGGGGTTTGGAAAAATAAAGTTTTTTTTTTTTATTGGGGGGGGGGGGGGGGGGGGGAGTAAGAACAATATTGCTTTTTGAGTTCGCAGTCGGAAACTCTCCGAACGGATTCGAGAGCCTTAAGCACCACAATCTAGCAATCTGCTACACATACGCTTTTACATCCAGCTACATTCAACCAGAATAACTACTGTCATTAGGCTATGCGATGTCAGTATGCTGGATATTTTTCTCCTCTCCAGTACGTGCAGATTTGGGTTTCTCGCTTCCTCCAGTGTGTGTGGTAGTGGAGGCCATTTCCCGGGGACAAAACAGAGCCATAAATGTGATCACTTACTCTACCTACTTTTTAGATTCAGGATGCATGGACCTAAACCTCCACCACCCCATATGTCTTTATGGCGTGGTGTTTAAAAAAGTAGAGGGAAAACATCTCCTTTATCTGCGTGTAACAGCCGAATGCAAACTATCAGAAAGAGTTCGTTTTGGAACTTTGAAGGTTAAGAATAACCTGAGTTATATCTAAACGTTTTAGTCCGGAACGCGCAGGAAACACACGCTGTCTGTTACAAAATCCAGTGGTTTAGTACTATAGAGGGAAATAATCGCTCTTTGTTCCAAGACCCAAACAAAAACACAAATACACTGTGTGGGCAGAACGTAGAACTTTTTAACGTGTAAGTGTGGTACAAATAGTAACCACTTGGCCTCACAGGATCGAAAGTGGTGTGCATTGTGTTATCGTTTCTAGAAGCCATTACAATCCTTCGTCACTCTTATTACATCATTAAATAATTTCTTAATGTCAGTATTAGCCCTTCTTTAAAGGAAATGCTAATCTCGTACGGACAGTGGAAGCAAACTTATCCAGGGCGAGGAACAGGAAGACCTTCTGGAACAGAAATCCGTTTGTCAGCACTAAAAATCGTCACCCTGAATTATATTTAAATATTCAGCTCGTGCCGCGCAGTAAACACACGTCGTCTCGGTTGTGAAAACAAATAAGATAGATCTGTGACAGAGAAATAATCGCTCTTTGTTCTGAGATCCTTACAAAACACATAACGTAAGGCATTTTAGTGTTAAACCTGGTGGCACCTGAAATAACTACTAGGCTTTAACGGGCTGAAGTGTTGATTTTATCAGACTATACATGGTTCTGGCACAACAGCAGTTCCCTTTATTGTGTCTGTGTGCACCCAGCTGTCCTATAAATCCAAACACCGCTTTGACGTTACCAGACACAAGGGAATCATCACACAGCTACTAGGGTCAACAGAATTCTATGAATTTATAAGAGTAATTGTGTTACGGAGTTACTGGAACTTACAAAACGATCCTTGGTTTGTTATGTATGAAATTCAATACTAATTATTTACTGAAAATATGATTAAATCCGTGGGCGCTATTAGCACACAATATATCTTTACAAACAGCGACAATAATTAATACACTTCTAGGGAAAATATGCAAAATTACAGTTTGGTTTATTCAATGACGCTGTCTTTAGATCGCATTACGTGGCATCGAATATAAAGACAGCGAACATTGGATTGGGCAGGTCTGGAACGGAGTGTTCGTAGACTAAATGGGGTACTGTGCCCAGCATTTGTATGGAGGGACTGAGGAAGATCACTAAAACATGAGCCAGGCTAGTCGGCGTTCCGGTAAATTCGAACCGGTAACCGCTTGAAGGAAAGCAGATGATTTACCGTAAAAGAAACAGATGCAGATGGGGCTAGTAACAAGGGATGGACAAGGTTACATTTCGAGTTCACACTTTGAACATTGCAACACAATTTAATGACGATATTAAACAGTGGAGGACCGAATGGGCTGGAAACGTGACTCATGTGGAGATATGAAAAATGTAGTAAAGTTGTAGCTGTACTATTTGCTAAATAAAATGTAATTAGATGGTGTCCCAATTTTGGAAGCGGGGTGGGACTACAGCATGTTCCTGTTTTTGGGGTCCCTAAGCAAGCAACTATCACTAGTTGTCCCGGACGATGCTGCATCCTAGTCAACAAAAGCCACCTTGCCGAGAGACATGATACTAAGGACACTGTGAAAGGAATGAACTTAAAACTTAACAATAAAAAGACAGAAAAGAAGTGCGTGGGGCCTACTGGAAGATACTTCTTGCATATTGGACACAAATAAAATGTTATTGTACATATAAAGTACAACGTATGAATAAAAACACAACAGTTTTATTACATAAAATGCTACATTAGGGCGACATGTTTCGACTCTGTTTGAGTCATCTTCAGACCCTCTAAAGTACAGATCCAAGGTTAACAATGTTTAGAGTGCATTCTGAGATCCCAAACGCTTACAGAAGTTAGTATAATTGTTGCAAAATTACACGTGTCAGTAGATTTTAATATATACACACACACAATAGATTATAGTTTAAAAATTAAAAAGATAAAAATTCATAATAATAGTTGTGTTATATGGTATCTGTGTACATATATAAACTAGTTATTACATAGTATAGTGACATCTAATAGAGATGTGCATATCGGGGATGATTAACTATTGTCAGAGCTTGAATTGAATAACTGAATATATACAGCTAGTGACCAATTCAATGTGGAAACATTCTATAGTACCTAAATAATTCAATTCAAACTCTGACAATAGTTAATCATCACCAATATGCACATCTCTATTAGATGTCACTGTACTATGTAATAACTAATTTTGACGTTTTGCTGACCGTGCATCTCAGTATATTTATCTCAGTAATTAACAAACTTGATGCACAAAATGTTTGTTTTACAATAAGTTTATTTCATGCCTTTACATGTTCCGAGCACATGTGCTCATCATCAGGAGGTCAAAATTGCATTACACAGCCTCTGGTATTATCACACATATAGGTGTGATTTTGTGCATCAAGTTGGTTAATTACTCAGATAAATATGTAATAACTAGTTTATATATGTACAGATACCTTCATATAACACAACTATTATTACGAATTTTTATCGTTTTAATTTTTAAACTGTAATCTATTTTATACAGAGGTGCCAAAAAACCTATACACATTGTAAGAAAGGAATAAAAACTGTATTAAAATTGTAATACTCAATTCATACCAATAGTCAGGTTTGAGCGAACGTTCTACTACACATTGCTACCGTAATTCAATTCACCTCCGAAAAGTAGTACATGGATAACATCTCTTAAAATGTGTATACACTTTTTGGCACCCCCTGTATATATATATTAAATTCTACCGACACATGCACTTTTGTAACAATTATACTATCTATTTTAAAGCGTTTGGGATCCCAGAATGCACCCTAAACATTGTTAACCTTAGATCTGTATTTTAGAGGGCCTGAAGATGACTCAGAAAGAGTCGAAACATGTCGCCCTAAAATAGCATTTTATGTAATAAAACTGTTGTGTTTTGACTGATACGTTGTAATTTATATGTATAGATAAACACAATGGGATGACGAACGTTAACAACAATTTAAAATGCCACTACTAAATGTTCTAAGAAGGCAGTAGCCGCTCCTCCTTCTGCTACACGCAGATTGGAAAGTTAGAGCGCTGGGAAGTAAAGAAGGTAAAAGCGATGAGAACGGAGGTGTTTGGAGAAGGCAGAACAGGAAAGAAGTCTGAATTCAGGCCACAAATATATCCAAACGGCGTATAAAGTTTCAGTTCCTACATCATACATAGCACTACGATTCTGTTACAAACACCAGACGGTTATTGTCTAAGTTCAGGAGGTGGAGATATTGTCTATTCTCAGCGTTATACTATAGACACAGCTCAAATACAATTTGTGGAGTCAAGAATTGCAGTGTTATATACATTACAGCTTTTTATGCTTTTTATGTTTATGGTTCCGTGCATCGTTGATCTATATTAATAACTGTCCGCCGAGATGCAACGCAAAGCAGTCTATCTATTATTCTACAAGTTCACTCTGATGTTTCGGGTGTCAACCACACCCATCATCAGGAGTACACAAAACTGTAATTACAGCCTCCGGTACTGGTCATATTTTTTGTGCAACTACCAACTCGGCCACGTTGGAGGGAGGTAGCTGCACAAAAAATATGATCAGTACCGGAGGTTGTAGTTACAGTTTTGTGTACTCCTGATGATGGGTGTGGTTGACGCACGAAACATGTAGAGAGAACTTGCAGAATAATAAATAGACTGCTTTGTATTGCACCTCGTTGGACAATTATTAATACACATTATAGTGTTGTAGATATATCTGCTCTACAAAGGTACTAATAAATGCATTATAATAACCTCCCTTGTTCCCTTGCAACAGCAAGCCGGAGATTCTGTTACCATCCTGGCATATTTAAAGAAAACACGTAAGTGGAACACGTAAAATAACAAGAAAATCAAACATTTCAACATCGTCACCAGAACAGCATCATCAAAATTTTACACGCAGATTGTTCCGTAGAAAAGACAACACCCTGTATATCCAAAGCTCGGTGTTGTGTGACAGACCACACACTGCAACAAAGGAAACAGTTTACAGAACCTAGAGTGTGTTTGTATCCAGCATTACAGAGCGCACAACGCGTGTCGGATACACTCTTCGTCGCTCTCTGCGTGAACTCCGCTGTATATAATGTAACCCAAATTGTGGTTGAAGAGCGCGCGTTGATTAGTTTGGTGGTGCACTGCTCCGTTGCACAAATTCTATGTTGCAGTGCACACATAAAGTTGTCCCTGTGTTTACAGAACGAACTGTGGCATCAAGATATGCGAGGGCGTGGAGGTATAACTCTACACATCATTAATTGCAGTATTTAAGTGCATTTTCAATGATGCTGCCAAATACTAATATTATGGCACAGATGATAGATTAATGAATGGGTATGCAGCATTGGTATAATGTTACTGATATGGGAAAACATAGGTATTGGGAGAAAATTCATTACTAATGCATATTCGTCGACTACAGAACCTACATGGCATGATCATAGTTTGAAAGAGGCCCTATACAGGGTGAGGCCGCTACACATGGCATCGCCCTTCTTTGTACTAAGTAGAAGTGAGTAGCTTCACGCTCCTATTGCTTCATCCGAAAAAAGTGCTTGCTATAAACACTGGACAGTGCGATATCTGGTCTCCAATGCTGGTGTAGACGGTCAGGAGAAAAGAAAAAACTCTTGTACCTGCTGAAAATAAAATTTCGATCTACTGGTCATCCAGCCTTAATAGTGTTGACTATACTAACTGAGTTAACCCGACTTTCTATTGCAGTGATTGGCTGCTAAAAACAGTAACTTTTTTCCTGAAAGTACAAGAAGACGTAAAGTAGTACAGGCATTTTGGAATCTACGTGTCATATGAAGAACTGAGATAATTTCACAGTGAGGTAAATGGACAGCACGATTTAATAGATGAACGTCAAACGGTCACTCACATAAAGATGGCTGCTTACATTCCCGCTGAGGATGAACGTTTTTCCGAATTTTTCTGTGCTATTTATTGTCATTTCAATGTTTCACCATCGTCGGAAGGAATCTTTACAATGTCGAAAAGATTTACCATTTAAGGCACAAAGGTAACTACACGTATCACCTACATTAATGTTCATAAACTCTGCAATTTATCCACACAATATACCTACCTGTTGCTCTTGGGCCTCTCGATAAACTGCGGCGATTTCCCTAATCATCATTAAAGAGCTCGTCCTTTATATTGGAGACTGTGCTCTTTGTGAATTAGGACTGAACTTCACACAGGATGACTCAGGAGGAAAGGTCATTATTTTGGGAGGTAACAGTAGCGGTCACCTTGAGAAAAAGTTCATATGAACGTCCCACGAAGTTGACCTTTCCTCCTGGATCATCCTGTATATTACTCACAGGTAATTCATGCTCCAAATGGTTAATGTAGATGTATCATCTCTGTTCTCTTAAATCAAAACAGGAGCATGCGGACCACACAAAAAAAGCCACGGAAATTTACTTCATAATAACTATCTAAAGAAACTGGCCGTATTTACAAACCTGCATATGAATAACATGTCAACCTTATTCATATAATAGAAGCCAACAAGATGCACTATTTCTCAAATTCATTTTGACATAGAACTTCCATATCAAAATAAAGTTGAGAAATAATGCATCTTGTTGGCTTCTATTATACGAATATATCACGATGCACGGTCCTCAGAATGTCAAAACATCAACCTTATTTTGCACTGCTTAGTACTCCCTGACACGCTTTTACGGTGCCAGTCACTTTGGAACCATTCTAAAATTCTCAATGACGATGAACCAGTGGTGGTTAATGTAGATGGTATTTCGTACCGAAAATGGAAAATAAAATAAAAGAATTGAATCTCCGAGGTCTTACTCCAATAACCGAAGGGGTTTACAGCTAACAGCAGACAATCCGGTATGTGACACCCGTTCACACAGAACCCTTTGTCACGATCTTGTTTGTCGGTGTCGACGAACTACTGAATGGCTTATTTCCGGCAGCGGGTTATGGATTTATACTTTCACCATCGAATTTAAGCGACACCAGGGTTAGTGCAATGCGTACATTCGACTTTTTCTCTTTCCTTTCCGTAGTACTTTTAAGGGACGCTCTCAATATGTACACGAGGAGCGTATCCTGCGGTTTTTGGGCAAAGGGCCACAACATTTACTCTAGGCTTCTTGGCGGGTCGCACATATGAAAACCACAAGACGTTGCACATCTAACTTCCTAGAGCGTTTTGTGCTTTTTACTTTGTATACAGAATTCAGCACCATAATGTCACAAATTTCGGACAGCTGTTTTAACGAGTGGTTTTGAATATAAGAAACAAATTAAAAATCACAGAGAACCAATATTAAAAGAAAAGGTAAAATTCTCCCTCGAACAAGCCACGAAGGCCCAGAGAGGGAGTACAGTTATAACACTACTCTTTCTTTAACCTCAGAGCAAGATGTGGGTGGGTGGTCAACGCCGCGCCCCGGCCACTTTACCCCCGGGAAAGAGACCCGATATTAAATGTATTGGAGGCTGAGTGGGCCCAAGGGCCGGTCTAGATGGGTGCGGAAAATCTTGCCCCATCGAGATTCGTTTCCCGGACCGCCCAGTCCGTAGCGAGTCGCTATACCGACTGAGCTATCCCAGCCCTACAGCACCAGCAGTAAAATGCCTTTTGATATACGCTTTTTATTTATAAAAACATTGCTCCTAAATGGTCTTCCTATCGTGCGGTATTGAGCGGGGCAGTTAACCATAACTTCGCAGCAGATGTTTGTCAGTGTCTAATTCCGACCCTGACGTGCTCATTCCTCCCTGAACGTGACGACATTCAAAACTCAACCGAAATGAACGTACTGCAACTTCGGGGGAAAGTTGAGTGCCTTTGTGCAATACTGGTAACGTAAGATCATGATTACAGGAATGCATTTCATGCCAGGGGGACTAACTAAGAGACGAAATTTTTTAAAAGGAAAAAGGAGACTGTTAAGTGGCATTTTACTGCCGATACTCCATGAGTTCTTATGTTTCTCATATTCAACATAATTAATCAAAACAACGATGTGAAAATCGTCACATTCTCTTGCACCCCCACCCATATAAATTTGCAAATATTGCCACCGGTCGGGCACTCCTGATCTAGAACGTACAGCGTCGGAAGTAGATGAATGTAAATAAGGAGGATTGGTAAAGCAGTCACTGATAAGGTAAAACTGACGTGATCGGAGACAAACTTATCCCACCACAATTTTTCCACCACAGCGTTCTTATCGAACCTGGGTCTCCGCGGAGAAATTCCGGCGACTAACATTTTAAACTCTTCCCTAGAAAGTAAAGATAAGTGAGCATGAATTGGGTCATTAATTTCTGTCTATTGCGACGTTGAAGAATGAGTGGAGTTAGGCCTCCACGTCTTGGTAACACGGTGTTTAATTCATCGCACAGAGAGTTTCGCCGTTTCTTGATACGTCTGAGCAATTCCAGGTACCGACTCTGAACCACGCAAAGAGTATTGAAGTGTCGGCTTTCGGGAGCAGTGAGTTGTCAACCGGCTTAAGAAAAGCGACGCCGCACAATTGCTGTCCGAATCGATACCGGGTCACTGTCCCTGCGTGTTAATTCTTCGAATGACAAATGTGTCCCTTCTCCGCCGTTGGAGGAGGTGTAATTTATTCCAGTTCCAAGCAAATTAATGAGGATGTAACTGCCGTGTAAAATAGGTAGATATCGCGTCGTCTGACAGACCTGAGCAACTCAGTCGATACAGAGACTGGAACACCCAGCAATTTTCTGGCTATTCCTCGTAGAAGAAATGGCTTCCTCTTTGAAGATCTGGGATTCTCAGAACAGTAATTTTGTGGACAATTCTTCTGGTACTTACAATGTTGCGTCACTGAGGGACAGCTTTCCCACTGTTTCGTAAAATTACACTGCCTTCCACTTCTTTCGAAACGTCGAAAAGCAATCGCGCATCGACATACAGCCACATCCCACAAGACTCCAAATCCTCAGATATAACCTTGAAATTCAACGTGTCGTGAGGCTTGCTTCCTCCGCAGTAACGTGGCTGGGAAGCGAAGATAACAACCTACCAGGATTTAGTGCCAAGGTTAAGCACGCTTAGAGCTGTGTGCGTCCTTGGTTTGGTGGTAATTATACAGAATTGTCACATACTACATAAGCTATAGGCTATATTTATGAGATCAGAGCGTCACCGTGTAAGTTACAAAATAAATAAATACACGCGGCTCTACCTTCACTTTAGAGACTACATCAGCATAACGAAACATAGCATTTAAGTGGAATAAGCATGTATCATACATAATCCTGGCATTTACACATTAATTAATAAAACTGAACATTTGGACCAGGACTGTTCACTGTGTCTATATTACCCAGCTCGTATATTGTAATATTTCACAACCAGTCAGCTTAAATTTTAAGATGTAAACAGATGAATGTATTTGATGTTTATTGGATCATGCATCATTGTGATAACTGAAGAATAAAAACCAACTAGATGCCACTTATTATTTTATTGTATTTCTTATAGGCTCAACATGTTTCGGGCACTACTATGCCCATCATCAGGAGCTTGCGACTATAATGTCGATTCCCACATTGGTCGTTTCGTTCTTGGTTTGTTGTAGGTTGGAGGTTAGGTGCGGTTACGCTGGAGTTGTGTCTGGGCTGCAGGCTGCAGTCCAGACACAACTCCAGCCTAACCGCACCTAACCTCCAACCTACAACAAACCAAGAATGAAACGACCAATGTGGGAATCGACATTATAGTCGCAAGCTCCTGATGATGGGCATAGTAATGCCCGAAACATGTTGAGCCTATAAGAAATACAATAAAATAATAAGTGGCATCTAGTTGGTTTTTATTCTTCAGATGAAGGTATTTTTCTATCCAATGGTCCCCGATTTCTGGAAGAATATTTCTTTTTGAAACGTTCCCATGCCTCGCCCTTTTGTCCTGGCAAGAGCAAAATGAACATAAAGATGAGTATTGAGCATTGTTGGAATGATACTGACAGGGAAACACACAAGTACTCCGTGAAAAAAAACCCTGTCTCAGTGTCACTTTTTCCACCACAAATCTAAAATGTATTGGCCTGGGAGCGAACTCTGGCCTCCGGGGAGAGAGACGGACGACTAACCAACCGCCTGAGTCCCGGCAGACATACAAGAATGATAATTGGTCTGTGCTATATTTAAAATCCAGTTGCTGCTGCGCTGTAAACACACGACAGTTACACAAACATCGTAGATTGTGTGTGTTTGATCTGAGAACCACACTTCACAAAAATGTACTCTGTGGACAGAATGAAGACGTACTGAATGTTAAACCCTGTGGTACCTATAGTAACCACTGGACATTAAACGGTTAACCTTCCAAAAGGACGTTGTTACTGTATTTACCGGCGGATTTAACATTAAACTATTGTACATTTTCCCCAAAAAACGTAATTATGTGATACGGAAAAATCAAAGGTTGAGTGAGGGTGTTGTAGGATAGCGTGATGAGGAGGGTGTTTGGTACTGCAGGGTAGGAATGAAGAGGAAATTGGGCAGAATTCCACAGTGAGCAGCTTCACGAACTGTACTGCCCAGCAAATTATGATAGAGTGAACAAATGAAGGATGACGACATTGGCCCGGTATGTGGAACGTTGTTGGGAAAAGCTTATAAGATTCGGATGGGGAATTCTGAAGGAATATGATAACTTGACAGCCCCAGTCTTGAGCGCGACGGTAATAAAAAACGTCTTAAATGTAGGATAAGTTATAGTTTATTGGATACATCTGGCTCAGAATGGGGAGAAATAGCGGGCTGCTGTGAACATGGTAATGAACCTCGGGTTTCTATAAAATACGGCAAATATTTGCTGTATATATGCGTCTCTCATTATTCGCAAAATTAACATCGATTACGGTGAAGTTCTTGGGGAGAAAAGTACCATGTACATTAGGGCGACCTTATACTGAGGGTGCTTGGTTGAATTGTGATTATTTCATTTGGAGTGTATCTTGTAGTGTGGTTGTTTTAACTTGTTTGAAATGTGTGGCTGAGTGTATGTGTAGGTTTTGTAATGTGTGGGTGAGTGTATGTGTGGGTTTTGTAATGTGTGGGTGAGTGTATGTGTGGGTTTTGTAATGTGTGGATGAGTGTATGTGGAGGTGTTTTAACAATTGTGTGGGTGTTTTGGCTGTGTTCGTGGGTCCCTGTCACCACGGCATGGCGCGTCCTCAGGTTTCGGATAGAGGAACGGCCTCCGATATGGAGGGTAGCTGCGAATAAATTGAATAAGCAGTCGCGGACAGCCGACGAGGGGTGGTCCTCCAGCTTGGGGGTTGGGTGAGGTGCTAACAACCCCTCCCTGTTAAAACCAATGTTCAGTAACA
>Ga0123355_10018954_pt1 | contig 10943 bp, 15 predicted proteins | sample TergutEmb28metaG_3_FD_89872 | JGI IMG/M metagenome (GOLD analysis project Ga0123355, IMG submission 89872) | Embiratermes neotenicus P1 segment gut microbial communities from Petit-Saut dam, French Guiana - Emb289 P1 | ecosystem: Host-associated > Arthropoda: Insects > Digestive system > Gut ...
AAACACCAAACGCTCACACAGAACCCTCCAATATTAAAACACCAAACGCTCACACAGAAACCTCCACTGTTTAAAAACCAAACGCTCACACAGAAAACTCCACTGTTAAAAACCAAACGCTCACAAAGAACACTGCTAAGTTTAAACACCAAACGCTCACACAGAACATTCCACTGTTAAAAACCAAACGCTCACACAGAACACTCCACTGTTAAAAACCAAACGCTCACAAAGAACACTGCAAAGTTTAAACACCAAACGCTCACACAGAACCCTCCAATATTAAAAAACCAAACGCTCACACAGAACCTTCCAATATTAAAACACCAAACGCTCACACAGAACCCTCCAATATTAAAACACAAAACGCTCACACAGAACCCTCCACAGTTAAAAAACCAAACGCTCACACAGAAAAATCCACTGTTTAAAAACCAAACGCTCACACAAAACACTCCACTGTTTAAACACCAAACGCCCACACAAAACCCTCCACTGTTTAAACACCAAACGCTCACACAAAACCCTCCACTGTTTTAACACCAAACGCTCACACAGAAACCTCCACTGTTTAAACACCAAACGCTAACAAAGATCCCTCCAAACTTTAAATACCAAACGATCACACAGAACCCTCCAATATTAAAACACCAAACGCTCACACAGAACCCTCCAATATTAAAACACCAAACGCTCACACAGAAACCTCCACTGTTTAAAAACCAACGCTCACACAGAACCCTCCAATATTAAAACACCAAACGCTCACACAGAACCCTCCACAGTTAAAAAACCAAACGTTCACACAGAACCATCCACAGTTAAAAAACCAAACGCTCACACAGAAACCTCCACTGTTTAAACACCAAACGCTAACAAAGATCCCTCCAAACTTTAAATACCAAACGCTCACAGAGAACCATCCAAAGTTTAAATACCAAACGCTCATACAGAACCCTCCACAGTTAAAAAACCAAACGCTCATACAGAACCCTCCACTGTTTAAATACAAAATGCGACGGCCGAAATAAAGTGCGCCTGTGTTCTGGCTACAGGATCACGTTCTGTGAAGTGTTTCAGTCATTGATTTAGTTTGTTGACTTATTTGTTTTTTTACGAGCGGGATACACATCAAGAAAATTCTTATACGAAGCACGGCTTCAGGAAGAGACTTCCTGTAACAGCAACGTTTGGCAGTGTGAATGAGGCTTTGCACTGGTCTTTGGGTGGCCAGAAACTTCTGTATGAACGAAATGCAATCTGCTGCTGATTCTCTTCAGAAGGAAGTGAGTCAGTTGCTTAGTATACACATACAAGGGTCAAAAGATTTACAGGCTGCCTAGAAACTGCTATTCATTACGTGCATGAGTACATAATTGGATAAAGTGGCCGGAGCTCAAATCTGAAAACAAAACATTATATAATGTGGAGATAACGTGTAGGGCTATAATTCTAAGCCTGTACATGAATTGCGGAGCATTTAAATGGCAGCAGCGCACCCATTTGGTGCGTTCGTAGGTTGCCGATTTAACCCTTTCCCCTCCCTAACGCTCCAAAGCGCTCGGGATTTAAAAGCACCTCCCCTCTAAACGCTCTAAAGCGTTTCTGGTATAGTACGTAAATTTAAATGTCCCGTGAAAAAACTCGGCTCTTCTGCCCAGGCACTAGCGATTTAAATAGAACGGGGAAAGTGGGATCGCGTGTGTTCGTCGGATAAAGGCTAATCGAAAAGACGAAGTATTGGCAAATAAGAAATACAAAAATAATGTATTTAGATTCATTAGGTTAATCGCGTTTAGACCTTCATTAACACCATTAATACAGGTGATGTACCGTATGATAAATGGAAGTGAACTATAACAATGAATTTCCGCAGCACGCCAAATTACCCCACAAAACAACACAACAGCAATATATCAACACGTCCCAACATTGCCAGCAGTTCTGTCAACAACCGATCTACCGCCGGCACTGTGCAGCAGTTTGAAACATTTAACTGTGAATGATGCACCTACAGCGGCACCTACCATGTGACGTCACATAAAAATGGCAACACTGACTGCAGACTTATCAGTTGTGATAGCAATATTAATAGTAATATTGAGAGATACATTATTTACATTCAGTGCACACAAATGTCTGTAATTACTCTGATAAAGCTTGTATTTATGAATTGTACTGACAGTGTAACAGTAAGTGAGACGAAATAAAGGCACAATAACACTACCGTACTGTTTGTACAGTGGGTCAGCAGCTGCTTACAGCAGAAACACATAAACATATCAAATGTGATGTAAAGTTGCGGTCAGTTCGCTGCAGACAGTTGGTACAGCTGTTGCTGCACCACGGTTCATACATGAAGCGACTGGGGGTCGGACAGAGGCCCTCGCAGTGGAAGGTAGGCGAAGTAACTGTACGGCTTTGGTGTAGGGAGGAAGGTGGATGTTTGTAGGAACGTGGCACTGACAGGGTCATTGGTTTGATGTGATGTAACGGAGCGGACTGGAGAGGGGAATGTTGACTGGAGGAACAGAGCGGACTGGAAAGCGGAATGTTGACTGGAGGAACAGAAAGGAATGGAGAGGTGAATGTTGACTGGAGGGACAGAGCGGACTGGAGAAGGGGAATGTTGACTGCAGTAACAGAGCGGACTGGAGAGAGGAATGTTGACTGGAGTAACAGAGAGGGTTGGAGAGGGGAATGTTGAATGGAGGAACAGAGCGGACTGGAGAGGGGAATGTTGACTGGAGGAACAGAGCGGACTGGAGAAGGGAATGTTGACTGAAGTAACAGAGCGGGCTGGAGAGGGGAATGTTGACTGTAGTAACAGAGCAGACTGGAGAGGGGAATGTTGACTGGAAGAACAGAGCGGACTGGAGAGGGGAATGTTGACTGGAGGAACAGAGCGGAATGGAGAGGGGAATGTTGACTGGAGGAACAGAGAAGTTTGGAGAGGGGAATGTTGACTGGAGGAACAGGACGGACTGGAGAGGGGAATGTTGACTGGAGGAACAGAGCGGACTGGAGAGGGGAATGTTGACTGGAGGAACAGAGAGGGTTGGAGAGGGTAATGTTGACTGGAGGAACAGAGCGGACTGGAGAGGGGAACGTAGACTGGAGGAACAGAGAGGGTCGGAGAGGGGAATGTTGACTGGAGGAACAGGAGGGACTGGAGAGGGGAATGTTGACTGGAGAAACAGAGAGGGTCGGAGAGGGGAATGTTGACTGGAGGAACAGGACGGACTGGAGAGGGGAATGTTGACTGGAGGAACAGGACGGACTGGAGAGGGGAATGTTGACTGGAGGAACAGGACGGACTGGAGAGGGGAATGTTGACTGGAGGAACAGGACGGACTGGAGAAGGCAATGTTGACTGGAAGAAAAGAGCGGGTTGGAGAGCGGAATTTTGATTGGAGGGACAGAGCGGACTAGAGGAAGGGATGTTGACTGGAGGAACAGAGCGGACTGGAGAGGGGAATGTTGACTCCAGGAACAGAGCGGGTTGGAGAGCGGAATTTTGACTGGAGGAACAGAGCGGACTGGAGGACGGGATGTTGACTGTAGGAACAGAGCGGACTGGAGAGAGGAATGTTGACTGGAAGAACAGAGCGGACTGGAGAGGGGAATGTTGACTGGAAGAACAGAGCGGGTTGGAGAGCGAAATTTTGACTGGAGGAACAGAGCGGACTGGAGATTTGAATGTTGACTGGAGGAACAGAGCGAAATGGAGAGGGGAATGTAGACTGGAGGAACAGAGCGGACTGGAAAGGGGAATGTTGAATGGAAGAACAGGACGGCCTGGAGAGGGGAATGTTGACTGTAGGAACAGAGCGGACTGGAGAGCGGAAAGTTGACTGGAGTAACAGAGCGGACGGGAGAGGGGAATGTTGACTGGAGTAACAGAACGGACTAGAGAGGGGAAAGTTGACTGGAGGAAAAGAGAGGGCTGGAGGGCGGAATATTTTCTGGAAGAACAGAGCGGACTGGAGATTGGAATGTTGACTCGAGGAGCAGAGGGGACTGGAGAGCGGAATGTTGACTAGAGTAACAGAGCGGCCTGGAGAGGGGAATGTTGACTGGAGGAACGGAGAGTGCTGGAGGGCGGAATGTTGACTGGAGAAACAGCGCGGACTGGAGATGGGAATGTTGACTGGAGGAAAAGAACGGACTGGAGAGGGGAATGTTGACTGAAGGAATCAGAGCGGACTGGGAGTGGAATGTTGACGGAAGGAACAGGACGGACTGGAGAGGGGAATGTTGACTGGAGGAACAGAACTGACTGGAGTGGGGAATATTAACTGAAGGAATCTGAGCGGACTGGGAGTGGAATGTTAACTGAAGGAACAGGACGGACTGGAGAAGGCAATGTTGACTTTAGGAACAGAGCGGAGTGAAGAGGGGAATTTTGACTGGAGGAACAGAGCGGACTGGGGAGAGGAATGTTGACTGGAGGAACAGAGCGGACTGGAAAGGGGAATGTTGACTGGAGGAACAGAACGGACTGGAGATTGGAATGTTGACAGGAGGAACAGAGCGGACTGGAGAGGGGAATGTGGACTGGAGGACCAGAGGAGACTGGAGAGGTGAATGTTGACTCGGAGGAACAGAGCGGACTGGAGAGGGGAATGTTGACTGGAGAAACAGAGCGTGTTGGAGATTGGAATTTTGACTGGAGGAACAGATCGGACTGGAGGACGGTATGTTGACTGGAGGAGCAGAGCGGACTCGAGTGCGGAATGTTGACTGGAGGAACAGAGCGGCTTGGAGAGCGGAATGTTGACTGGAGGAACAGGGCGGACTGGAGAGGGGAATGTTGACTGGAGGAACAGAACTCACTGGAGTGTGGAATGTTGACTGAAGGAACAGAGCGGACTGGAGAGCGGAATGTCTACTGAAGGTACAGAGCGGCCTGTAGAGCCGAATGTTGACTGGAGGAACAGAGCAAACTGGAGAGCGGAATGTTGACTGGAGGAACAGAGCGGCCTGGAGAGCAGAATATTGACTGCAGGAACAGGGCGAACTGGAGAGGGGAATGTTAACTGGAGGAACAGAACTGACGGGAGAGTGGAATGTAGACTTCAGGAACAGAGTGGACTGGAGAGCGGAATGTTGTCTGTAGGAACAGAGCGGACTGGATAGGGAAATGTTGACTGGAGGAAGAGAACGGACTAGAGAGCTGAATATTTACTGAAGGAACGTAGCTGCAGATCCGGTAATAAGAAGACACTGCTGTCAGTTCTGCAACGAACTGCTTTCTGCCGTCTAACAGCCTGCACTGCTTTATTAATGCAATGTCATGCAGCAGTGCTGCTTGAGAAATCAGGAGGTCCTCAGACAGACAAGAAACTTCCCACATTTTTGGAACCCAATTTTCATTTCCATATTCAAAACAGCACGCCGTTCTGTATCGACCCAATTCATGCCTCCTCATAAAATTTAATATTATAATAAATCTTCCAATTGTCCTTTTTCCCTCACGTGTCCATACCAAAGTGCGTGAAGTAGATTCATCAATCCGTGCTATATGCCCCGCCTATCTAATTATTTTTTTTGCAAACCCAATTAGGTTTCCTGTAGAATATACTCACACATGTCCACAGCTGTCCCTGCAGATGAATCGTATTATGTGACACACAGATACCAATATACACCGGAAGGCTTTCCTGAACAGGACAAACGTGTACTTCCAAAAATATTCATTATAACTGGAAAAGTGTCAAAAATTTTATTTCATAACTTAAGATAACAAAGCAGCAGATATATGTTAAGAAGAAAGAAAGTTCTGTTGTAATGCTGCTGGTACTGCTGATATTGCTATTACCTCCAACACCAGCAAAACAACGGCAAAAAAGAACTATAAAAACAACAAAATAATGCTACTAATGGTAAGCTGAAAGTAAACAAAATATGCAACCACCATGTTTAATAACTTTATTGAACTGAAGTAGATTATGTTACTTTTGATGCAAATGAAAAAGGAACTGGAGGACAAATGGTAAAGGAATATGCACTGATAGGACACTGTGGGACATCTTGTGTGACATGTGCACTGATAATACACTATGGGACATCTTGTGTGAAATGTGTACTGATAGGACACTGTGGGACATCTTGTGTTAAATGTGTACTGATAGGACACTGTGGTACTACTTGTGTGAACGGTGTACTGATAGGACACTGTGGGACATCATTTGTTAAATGTGCACTGATAGGAAACTGTGGGACATCTTGTGTGACATGTGTACTCACAGGACACTGTGGGAAATATTTTGTGAAATGTGCACTGATAGTACACTGTGGGACATCTTTTATGAAATGTGCACCGATAGGACACTGTGTGACATCTTTTGTGAAATGTGCACTGATAGGACCCTGTGGGACATATTGCGTGAAATGTGCGCTTATAAGACACTGTGGCACTTCTTGTGTAAAATGTGCACTGATAGGTCACTGAGGGACATCTTGTGTGAAATGTGTACTGATAGTAAACTGTGGGACATCGTGGGTAAAATGTGCAATGATAGGACACTGTGGGACATCTTGTGTGAAATGTGCACTGATAGGTCACTGTGGGATGTCTTGTGTGAAATGTGCAATGATAGGACCCTGTGGGACATACTGTGTGAAATGTGCATAGAAAGGACACCGTGGGATATCTTGTGTGAAATGTGCACTTACAAGACACATGTGTGAAATGTGCATTTATAAGAAACTATGGGACATCTTCTGTGAATTGTGCACTGATAGGACACTGTGGGACATCTTGTGAAAATGTACACTGATAGGTCACTGTGGGACATCTTGTGTGAAATGTGCACTTATAAGACACTGTGGGACATCTTGTGTGAAATGTGCATTTATAAGAAACTGTGGGACATCTTGTGTGAATTGTGCACTGATAGAACACTGTGGGACATCATGTGTAAAATGTGCACTGTTAGGCCACTGTGGGATATCTTGTGTGAATTGTTCACTGATAGGACACGGTGGGACATCTTGTGTAAAATGTGCACTGATAAGCCAATGTGGGACATCTTGTGCGAAATATGCACTTATAAGACACTGTGGGGCATCCTGTGTAAAATGTGCATTGATAGGCCACTTTGGGACATATATGTGTGAATTGTGCACTTATAAAACTCTGTGGGACATCTTGTTTAAAATGTGAACTGATAAGCCACTGTGGGACATCATGAGTGAAATGTGCATTTATAAGTAACTGTGGGACATTTTGCGTGAACTTTGCACTGATAGGACACTGTGGGGCATCGTGTGTAAAATGTTAACTGATAGGCCTCTATGGGACATCTTGGGTGAAATGTGCACTTATAAGACACTGTGTGACATCTTGTGTGAAATGTGCGTTTATAAGAAACTATGGGACAACTTGTGTGAATTGTGCACTGATAGGACAATGTGGGACATATTTTGTAAAATGTGCACTGATAGGCTACTGTGTGACTACTTGTGTGAAATGTTCACTAATAAGACACAGTAAGAAATATTGTGTAAAATGTGCACAGATAGGCCGCTGTGGGGCATCTTGTGTGAAATGTGCATTTATAAGAATGTGTGGAATATCTTGTGTGAATTGTGCACTGATAGGACCCTGGGGGACATCTTGCGTAAAATGTTAACTGATAGGCCACTGTGGTACATCTTGTGTGAAATGTGCATTTATAAGAAACTGAGGGACATCATGTGTGATTTGTGCACTGATAGAACACTGTGGGATATCTTGTGTAAAATGTGCACTGATAGGCCACTGTGGGACATCTTTGTGAAATGTGCACTTTTCAAGTCTCTGTGGGAAATCTTGTGTAAAATTTGCACTGATAGGCCAATTTGGGACATTTTGTGAGAATTGTGCACTCATAGGACACTGTGGGACTTCTTGTGTAAAATGTGCACTGAAAGGCCACTGTGAGACCTCTGGTGTGAAATGTGCACTTATAAGACACTGTGAGATATCTTGTGTAAAATGTGCACTGATAGGATACTGTGGGACATCATGTGTAATATGTGCACTGATAGGCCAATGTGGGACATCTGGTGTGAAATGTGTACTGATAGGATACTGTGGGACTTCTTGTGTTAAATGTGTACTGATAGGACGCTGTGGGACATCTTGTGTGAAATGTGCATTGATAAGACACTGTGGGAAATCTTGTGTGAAATGTGCACTGATAGGACACTGTGAGACATCTTGTGTGATATGTGGAGACAGGAAACTGTGAGAAATCTTGTGTGAAATGTGCACTGATAGGACTCTGTCAGACATATTGTGTAAAATGTGCACTGATAGGCCACTGTTGGACATCTTGTAAGAAATGTGCACTGATATGCCTCTGTGGGAAATATTGTGTGAAATGTGTACTGATAGGAAACTATTGGTCATATTGTGTGAAATGTGCAATGATAGGACACTGTGGGACATAATGTGTGAAATGTGCACTGATAGGACACTGTGGAACATAATGTGTGAAATATGCACTGACAGGACTCTGTGGGACATATTTTATTAAATGTGAACTGACAGGACACTGTGGGACATCTTGTGTGAAATGTGCACTGATAGGACACTGTGGTACATCTTGTGTGAAATGTGCAGTGATAGGACATACTGGATCATCTTGTGTAAAATGTGCACTGATAGGCGACTCTGGGATACCTTGTCTGAAATGTGCACTGATAGGACTCTGTGGGACATATTGTGTGAAATGTGCAGGGATATGGCACTGTAGGAAATATTGTGTTAAATGTGCACTGATAGGGCTCTTGGAACATACTGTGTGAAATGTGCACTGATAGGACACTGTGGGACATATTGTGTGAAATGTGCACTGATAGGACACTGTGGGACATATTGTGAGAATTGTGCACTGATAGGACACTGTGGGACATATTGTGTGAAATGTGCACAGATAGGACACTATGGGACATATTGTGTGAAATGTGTATTGAGAGGACACTGAGGTTCATATTGTGTGAAATGTGCACTGAAAGGACACTGTGGGATATATTGTGTCAAACGTAAAATGATTGCACTCTGTGCGACATATTGTGTAAATTGTGCATAGATAGGACACTGTTGGACATCTTGTGTTAAATATGCACGGATATGACACTGTGGGAAATGTTGTGTGAAATGTGCACTGATAGGACACAGTGTGATATATTGTGTGAAATGTGCACTGATAGGACACTATAGGACATATTGGGTTAAATGTACAAATATAGGACACTGTGGGAAATATTGTGTGAAATGAGCAAGGATAGGATTCTGTGGGACATATTGTGTGAAATGTGCACTGCTAGGACACTGTGGGACATATTGTGTGAAATGTGCACTGATAGTACTCTGTGGGATATATTGTGTTAAACTTACAAATATTGCACCCTGTGCGACATATTGTGTAAAATGTGCATGTATAGGACACTGTGGGACATCTTGTGTTAAATATGCACGGATATGAAACTGTGGGAAATGTGTGAAATGTTCACTAATAGGACACTGTGGGACATGTGCACTGATAGGACTCTGTGGACATATTGTGTTAAACGTAAAACATAGGACTCTGTGGGCCATATTGTGTATAATTTGCATGGATAGGACGCTTTGGTACATCTTGTGTTAAATGTGCATGGATAGGACACTTTGGGATATCTTGTGTGAATTTTACACGGATATGACTCTGTGGGAAATATTGTTAGATATGTGCACGGATTGGAGGACACTGTTGGACATATTGAGTGAAATGTGCACTGATAGAACACAGGGGGTCATATTGTGTGAAATGTTCACTGATAGGACACTGTAAGGTATCGTGTGTAAAATATTCACAGATAGGCTACTGTGGGACATCTGGTGTGAAATGTGCACTTATAAGAATCTGTGGGACATCCTGTGAAAATGTGCACTGATAAGACACTGTGGGACATATTGTGTAAAATGTGCACTGATAGGACACAGTTGGACATATCGTGTAAAATTTGCACTGATAGGACACTTTAGGACATATTGTGTGAAATATGCACTGATAGGACACTGTGGGACATATTGCGTGAAATGTGCACTGAGAGGACACTCTGGGACATATTGTGTGAAATGTGCACTGGTAGTACTCTGTGGGACATATTGTATGAAATGTGCACTGATAGGACACTGTGGGACATATTGCGTGAAATGTACACTGATAGGACTCTGTAGGACATAACGTGTGAAATGTGCACTGATAGGACTCTGCGAAATATCGTTTGAAATGTGCACTGATAGGACACTGTGAGACATATCGTGTGAAATTTGAACTGATAGGACACTTTCGGACATATATTGCGAAATATGCACTGATAGGACACTGTGGGACATATTGCGTGAAATGTGCACTGATAGGACACTGTGGGACATCTTGTGTGAAATGTGCACTGATAGGACACTGTGGGACATATTGTGTGAAATGTGCACTCATAGGACACTGTGGGACATATTGTGTGAAATGTTCACTGATAGGACACTGTGGGACAAATTGTGTAAAATGTGCATGAATCGGACGCATTGGGACATTTTGTGTTAAACGTACAAAGATAGGACTCTGTGATACATATTATGTAAAATGTGCATGGATAGGATTCTGTGGGACATATTGTGTGAAATGTGCATTGCTAGGACTCTGTGGGACATGTTGTGTGAAATGTCCAGTGATAGGACTCTTTGGGACATATTGTATAAAATGTACACTGATAGGACACTGTGGGACATATCGTGTGAAATGTGCACTGATAGGACTCTGTGGAACATATTGTGTGAAATGTGCACTGATAGGACTCTGTGGGACATATTGTGTGAAATGTGTACTGATAGGACACTGTGGGACATATCGTGTGAAATGTGCACTGATAGGACACTGTGGGACATATCGTGTGAAATTTGCACTCATAGGACA
>Ga0123355_10018956_pt1 | contig 10942 bp, 14 predicted proteins | sample TergutEmb28metaG_3_FD_89872 | JGI IMG/M metagenome (GOLD analysis project Ga0123355, IMG submission 89872) | Embiratermes neotenicus P1 segment gut microbial communities from Petit-Saut dam, French Guiana - Emb289 P1 | ecosystem: Host-associated > Arthropoda: Insects > Digestive system > Gut ...
CATGTTAGTCCAAGGACGAAACGTCAAACCAATCACTCTCTCAGTTTTCACAGTTTGGCTAGAGACGAAAACAGACACGGCTGGTTGCCGTGCCTGTGACCGTAAATACATTGTAGGAGGACGAGAAGTTACTGCAATTTAGCTGACACCATGGCTTTAGCTATTTCCTCTGCTTGCTTCTTTAACCTGTTGTCTTCAAATACTTGTATTTGTTCAGAAAGAGCCTTTCTGAATTTTTCTGGAGCTTTAATTCCTTTGAATGCATGTGTTCCTGCTGCCGTAGTAATTACAATTTTACCATAACCAAAAATTTTGCCCAATAACCCATTTGCAACTACAACATTGTTAACCTGGTTTAATGGTGAATCCATTTTATGCGTATTTATCAGACCTGTTTTACACATGACTTTTTTGTCCGAAAAAGCCACCACTGTTGTTAGCAGCCTGATTAATGCTACAATAAATGTTATCACACCTATTCCAAAGAATGGCATGAAGAAAACATGAGGTATTAATGTTATCCAATGAGGCTTTGACATAAATATCAATTTTTCATTTATACCCATGTTTTGCAGTATGTATCTATCCACATTGTCATCTCCTTTTTTTAAGACGATTGTAGCGCAATGTTGATATATTTGCAAACATCTAAGTGACTATTATGATATAGAAAGGGGCGTTAGGGTTTTAAAAGATGACGAAGGTGAGTATAAGGAATATATATATCCGTCTATGCGCTGGGCAGGCATGGCATTTTTGCGCCACGATATACTACCCTGGGAACTGCTAAACATAGACGACCTAACGCCGCCGGGAAAAAATAGGCTGGCTTGCAGCCCGCTACGGACAGTGCTTTACATGCAATCTATGTTGATGTATAATGTAACCAAGTAATAAAAAGCCTAGTGCTGGAAACACTAGGCAAAGCGCAACGGAATCAGCTTGCGCTACTAGATAATTGTTATACCAATAGCCAATAGCCACTAGCCTTACCACAGGGTGGCTATTTTTTATGCTTGTCGTGTTTTGAAATGCGCCCGGCTAGGGTACCGCAACAGATAACCAGCTACCGCCTCCGGGCGGTTTTTTCATGCTTGCGCAAAAGCGGCGGGTTATTCCTATAACGCAGTACTATAACTTAAACTATACCAGACGGCAGTTAAATGCCGTTTGTTATAAAATTATATAAGGAGGCAATTCATGTACAAAATCAAAAGCAACTACAAAGGCAAGTTTATTCACTTCAACAAAGAAGCGAACAAAATCGAGTGCCTACAAGCCGGGGACGCAGTAACTCCAACGGAAAAAGACCTAAAACGGTTCCCTAGTGTATTCGAAAAAGTATCAAAAACAAAGGAGGAAAAATAATGGCATTTGTTAACCCACCACAACGCCTACCCGGCGTTTATCATCAGGTAGAAAGTGTTGTCCGTCACCTATCGTCCGTACCGGCACGGGGCCGTGTAATGGACATGATGCCCCTTGACTGGTTTATCCCCGGTGAAGTTGTAGACATTCACGTAAGAGAATGGCTGTCCAACGAGGCACTGCACAAGGTAGGCATGACCTTTACCCCAGACTTCCCCAATAATTTAAGCCTAAACGCCCTTATGGACGGGGCAGAGCTTGGGCTAATATTCCCACAAAATACAAGCGGTGCCCCGGCATCGGCAACTCATGGGGATATCACAATTACAGCAAGGAAACATGGCGCCGCCGGCAATGAAATTACCGTTAATTTCATAGAGCAGGGGGGCCTTTTTACTGTAACAACGTTTTTCCGTGGCAACCCGCAAGTTATTCAACGTGTGGAAAGCCTTGATCAGTTGCAAGACAACCCATTTGTCACATTTGACTTTGCGGTAAACACTGCAATACAAATTGGGGAAGTAATGCTTACAGGCGGCGACAGCGGTACCGTGCCTGCGTATTCGCAGCGCATGGGGGCCTACCTGGAAGCGGCAATGCTTGAAGACTGGAACGTTATCGCATTTAGTATAGACCCGGCAGACCCAGGTTATCTGCAAGCCATTAATGCATTCGAGGCATGGCTCGACCAGTTTAACACCGATATTCAGGAATTTCGTAAAGCCGTACTGTTTAACCCGGAAGATTTAAGCAGCGACAATATTTTCATTTCCAACCTAAGGCAAACCGCCAGTTTCGATGGCACCCCCCTAACACCTGGGGACATGGTGCGCTACGATGCCGGGCACAGTGCCGGGGCCGGGGCAAACCACAGCAGAACCGCCGACAGGCAAGCCAGGCTGTCTAACTTACAGCCACGATATAACATTCGTCAACGTACCAATTTTATGAACCGTGGCTTTTTGCTGTACGACCAAGACCTTCACGGCATTGTTACCGTTGTTAGGGATATCGGCAGCTTTGTATCCACAAGCCTTACAAGAAATATTCAGTTTACAGACAACCGCACCATGCGCACTATTGACGCTTGGCTGCGTGCTGTAAATACCCTGTTCCGTAGGGACTTTAAAGGGGCCGTAGACGATACTGAAGAGGGCCGCAACCTGTTCCGCTGCGCTTTGGATGTACTTGCAATGCGCTTTCAGGAATCCGGACTTATTGCAGGACACAGCATAGACAAAATAACCGTTAACCCAGGCGGCTTCCGCACATGGCAAACGGTATACGAACCAGCGGTAATACCTACAGCGGTAGATACCCTGGACATGATTACACGAATCACATGGGGAGGCATCTTGTAATGGTGGATAAACTAGCATCGCAAGGTGCCTTTAACATGACAAATAAATTAACGCAGAGAGGAAGTGTATAATATGTCACAAAGACAAAGAAACCCATTTGCCCGTACAGTAACACGCAACGCAATGCGTGGTACAGAAACGGTTGTAAATATTATTGAAAACGGTACACACCCAAGGCTGGCTGGCGAGTTTATTACCTCTCAGGCAAACAGAACGCCGGATACAGAACCGATACCTGTTGGCGGTGAATCTGGATACAGGTTTGAAAAGCGCACAAGCTCTACAAGAAACTGGACGGCAACGTTTTACACAGGTACAGACGGAAGCTTTTGGGAGTACATGGACGAGGACGAAGACCGTGGCATAGAGCGTCCGTTTACTTTTGTAACATCTGATAAAGATGAAACCGCAAGTGCCGTAGGCGAAACCGTTAGACATTACACCTATTGCAGGCTTAATAGTTTCGAGGACAGTGGCATGACAACGGATGGGCGTAAAATTACCACCATTGGCGGCACATTTGAAACCAAGACCCTTGTACGTGGGTACACTCCCATACAGGGCGTGCTATAGCCCTTTCACGTTTCATATAGCAGGTGTTATACCATGGAGCCCGAGAATAGCATTTACCACTTATGCTCCGAATCGCTAATCGCCGAAAACACGGCGATGATCGATAGTCGCATAGTGGCAAGTGCTATTCTCTTACTCTACAGCACAAGTTCTTTATGTACTATTCCCTTACATCAGACGTATAGCGTCTATAAAATTTATTCCAGGAGGAAAAAGAATGAGCATACTTGATAGGTTCCGCAATAACCAAGAAGCAAGAGAAGCCACAATGGAAGTTACCGTAACTAATTGGGGCAAGGAAGAAAAAGTAACAGTCCGCAGCATCGGGTTTAGGGAAAAAATTAAGCTCCAAACTATGGCAATGTCCCCATCCCGTACAGAAAGGGATGCAGAAAGTATAAATATACAAGGCGAAGCCCTTGCAAGCTTTGGGCTGCACGTATTAAGCAAATGCGTTGTGGAAATAGCTCAATTGTCAGATGCAGACCTTTTAGCAGTTGGCTGTAACAGCCATATAGAATTTGCAGAAAAGCACTTTGATGATAAGGCAGCCCAAACCCTTTTTGATACCATAATTATGCATTCCGGCAAATTGGAAAATATCGAGGATGAAGCCGTTGGCGAAGTAGGCGAAGCAGTAAAAAACTAACCTACGGCGTTAGGGTCGAGCATGACGATGCAGGGGAATACGAGGTTCATGTTTCTCTTTCTATGTACTGGGCAGGCATGGCGTTTTTGCGCCACGATATACTACCCTGGGAACTGCTAAACATAGACGACCTAACGCCGTGTGAAAAAATTGGATGGATTGCAGGCATAATGCAGCCGCAAATGGAAGCGGAAGAGGAATTAAGGCAAAAGCATGAACGGCAAGAAGCCTAATTTTACCTGTGCAGGTGACCGAAAGCGGGTTGCCAAGGAAGTCTACTGCAATTATGGGCATAATCCAAGCAGTATCATTGTTTAGGCGCAGCCGCAGTAAAGTTGTAGCACTTTCCAAAGAAACAAAAAAAGGAGCTATGCAACAGCTCCTTTAAGGTTTGCTTTTACTACTCTATACTTGCAAAAAAGTCACAAAACTTATCGAGATCTGCGCTTGCTGCAAATCTGCCGTTTACTATTATCCTGCGACGCTCACTGCGGTCAGGGTGTAAATAATAATTAACAAGTCGATACGCTCTGGCCTGTTCATTGGTTGTAAACTCAAGTATTGACATACCATAAACACCATTGCGGGGGGTTCGTATTGGGTCGGCGGTAAATATACGTATAGAGCCAAGGTATGTGTCTGCAGTTAACAAAGGAAAACGTGGTCTGGTGACATACATGTGATCACCAAACTCAGCAATAAACGCATCTGCAAAATACTGTAAGGTTCTGTCATCTGTACAAATAACTTCTTCGATATACTCATACTCTGTGTCATTGTTTGCCTGTTCATAATAATCCGGCTGTAAATTGATATTGCAGCCCACTAAAAAAAACAATGCTACAAAAAGCATAGTTGCAAGCAGTAAATTAACGTTTAGGTTTTCTTTTATATAATTAACCATTAATCTAGCCTCCTGTTGTTTTTATTTTTTATTCTTCTACAAGCTTACTATAAATTCGACACTGCATAAATGCACAGGCTGGAGCTGTAATATAAACGTAATATTAAAAAAAGGGGGTAATAGCTTGGGAGTAATAAGAAACACAATTGTTTTGGAAGATCAGATGTCACAAGTGCTGAAAAATATCCAAAATGAAATTAGCACCGTTGTAAGCGAAATGGATAAAATCCCGGAATCTATAAATAACGCCAAAAGCGGGATTGACCTACTACAACAATCCACGTCAAGTCTTGTAGATGTATTTTTTCAGGCAAAGGACTCTATTGTGTCAATGACAAAAGAAATTGACAGCAAGGCCAAAAGTATAGATAAGGTAAATAAAAGCATTAGCGGTGTAAGCAAAACATCCGGCGGTGCTGCAAGCGAAATGCACCAGCTTGCCCAAGCAACCGGCAGGTTACTTGGCAACTTTGGCACAATACCAAGATATATAGGGCAAACAATAACAGGCGTATCGCAAATGAGCGTAGGTATTGCCGCCGCCAGCACAAAGGCAGGAAAACTTGCCGCCATGCTTGGCCCGGTTACACTTGTTTCTACTGCAGTTATGGGCATAATCCAAGCAATATCATTGTTTAGGCGCAGCCGCACCGAAGTTGAGGAACTTACAGATAGTTTTGATGTTTTATTGTCCAGGGCCGACAGAATGCAGGGGGAAAGTGCAAGACTGTCCGGGTATTTGATAGAAAATATCAGATTAATGGAACACATGGTAAGCATAGGTACAAGCGATGTGCAGTTAAGCATGTTGGAATCACAAAATGGCTTGATACGTGAACAAATAAGGCTGAATAATATACGCGAAGGCAATGCAAGGCAGCGTGGCCTAGAAGATATTATGTCGCAGCTAACCCAACAAGAGGTTATAGGACAAGAAAGGGAAGGTCTTGCCTTCTGGGAAAGGATTAATCCAGCATGGACAGTGGCAAGGGGCGAGTATAAGTCACTATCCGAGCAAGGGTTGTTGGGTGCAAATATATATGCCGACTCGCTAATCATGCATGTACAAAACAGACTTGACAATTGGGATGGTATATCACTAGAAGATAAAATTAAGTTTAATGGTGAATATATTGAACTTGAGGATGTACTGTCTCAGTTTTCAGAATGGGCTACATTATTAAGAGTTTGTGATGAAGAGCAGCGGGCAATGTCTTATACCTTACAAGGTATTATAACGCAGTTTAACAATATAGTAGACCCTCTAAATAACGCAGCACATAGCATGAATTATGTCGAAGGCGAATTGTATGAGCTGGCTATTGCATACCAAGAAGCATCTGCCCAAGCAGCTAAACTTACTAAAGAAGCAGAAGAGGCCATGTGGTTTGGCGGGGCTTATGCCGAAATGTTGCATCAACAAGCCCAAGCTGCCCGTAAAACAGCTAATGAGCTAAATTATCTTCTCACATATCAAGAACGTGCAGAACAACGGCAGCAAAAGCGTGACAACGCCGGTCAAGCTGTAAACGATAGGATACAAAACGACCCATTACGCAACTACCGCGACGCATACGCTGCCGCCGACAAAATGCGGGAATCCATTACTGCTTTATCTGCTGCGCAGGACGCTACCTATGGCATAACCATAGACCACTTTAACACCTTAATGAACTTAAGCCCTGGGTATATGCAGTTTTTATATGACGAAGAAGGCGCACTGCGCTGTTCGGAAGAGGCCGCACAAATGGCAGCCCATGCACAAATAGAATTAATGGGCGTGCGTCAAGCCAATGCCGTGCTGGACCAAGCAGAGCAGTTTTTTAACGAAGCAGGTTCGTTATACGGGTTTGCCACCGCAACAGATGTGGCAGCAGATAGTTTGTGGGGGTTAGTAGAAGCACGCAAAGCCCTTCTTTTAGCCGATGCAGATGCCGATTATGATACTATTGGGGCCATTACCCAACAAATACAACGCATTCGCGAACTTACGGAATCTGCCCAGCTTGGTGCAACAAGAAGTGGTGCGTTAAGGGGCGGCTCGGCAAACACACCGTATGGTGGTGCCACAAAAGTGCAAACCCCGGCAGGCCAGGCCCTTCTGGTATCCGACCCTGCCAACCGTGATATTAAAGACGAGTTTAAAAGACTGTTTGTAGATATCTCTAAGCACAGGTATGCTACAGATGTTTATCAGCAAAGGCAAACCCCGGCGTCATCTGTTACATTTAGCCCGGGTGCAATACAAGTTAATGCCCTGCCCGGTATGGACATAGAGCAAATAGCTCAACACTGTGCCATGCGGGTTGCCCAACAGTGCGAAAAGGCCTTTAAAAACGACCTTAAACGTGTGGGCGGTTATTCATATGGAGGGGTTGTTGGGTAATTTTCAGCTTGTGCCATTTTTTCATACAGCAATGGGTAATTAGTAGCCCCATGCAGAACTCGGTAAATAAAAACATTGTTGCCGATTACACGGTAGAATGCCACATAAGGCTTGATACCTAACATTCGATACCCTGCCGCACTCATTTTTTTGTCGGGTACAAGCCGTCCGCGTTTCGGAAAAACCTCTAAGTCGTTGGCTTTTTCTATAATCTTATCGTGCATGCGAAGTGCGGCTTTGCGGCTGTCCTGTGCAATATACAAAACAATTTCTTCTAAATCCTCTAACGCTTCTTGAAGAAAGCGCACGTTATAGGCTTCCATCAATCAGCCCTCGCAGCCTTTCGCTTACCTCTGCTATTGTGTAGGTCTTTGCGCCTGATAGCCTGTTGGCTTCCGCAGATAACAATTTTTCTCGCAAGTCTAGCATTTCTTCACGGTATTTGTAAGCGTCTATGCTCATTAGAACCAAATCGCCCTCACCGTTTTTTGTTAAAAAAACAGGTTCTTGTCTTTGCTTGCAAAAATCAGAAATAGTATTATACTCGTTGCGCAACGCAGTAGATGGCTTTATTATCATGTCAATCACTCCTTGGTATTATTATATGCAAATTATATCATAATTATATCAATTTACAAAGGCGTGCTTTTTACGGTGAGGACTTTTTCTTAAATTAATTACACATCAACCCGGAGGTGACCCATGATAGGTACATTCAGAGACGAACTAGCCCGCCCCCTTCAAATACAACGCAAGCCATCCCGTGCCCCGGCCTATATCCGCACGGTAGACCATATATGGGGCGGCGAAACAAGCCGTATAAACGGCGAAGTAAACGGCCTGGAGGCCGTGCGCAACGCAGTTTGGCATATTTTAAACACAGAAAGGTTTACCTATGGAATGAACCTGCCTAACGAAGGTATAGAACTCCGCCAATTCATAGGTATGCCATACTCTTATTTTTATGCAAAGATAGACCAAGTAGTACAAGATGCCCTGTACCAAGACGACCGCATACTTGATGTACGCATTTTTAATAAAACGCAGCCCCAGCCAAGGTTGGCCTACTGCGAAGTAGAAGTGCAAAGCGTATACGGGCGTGTGCGGGAAGGGTTCCAAATACCATTGACGGAGGTGGCAAAAACTTGACCCCCACATTAATAAATTTACACAACGACATACTGGCAAAACTGGAAGCTATCCAAAACGACCGCAACTTTAACGGCTTCCTAACTGCCATAATGTCCGACATTAACGACCTTAGTGCCAACCGGATGGATGCCCGGCCCATAGTAGAGCGGTTGTTTAACCGCCTAAACACAAACCCGGACGGCACACCAATAGAAAACCCATTTGATACCCGCTGGACTTCCCCGGACTTTCAGCGGTACATGCCAATAGCCATGTCTCAGGCAGACCTGGCTATTTTTATTGATATCATGCGAAACCAGGTAACTGTGTGGCTTGCCACCGGCAGTAACCTAGACGACTTGGGCGTAGATTACGACTTCCCAAGGTTCCAGGCCACAAGGGCCGTGCGCCGGGGCAACACATGGGACTTGCACGGCAACCTTGCAGACTTTCCAATAGGCAGCCGTTTCATGACCCGTGACAGCGGCTTCGACCCTTTGATATTTGAAATATTTCAAACAAGCGGCGGGGAAGTACTGTTTAGGCATATCCCTACGGAAGACCCGTTTATATGGGGCGACGTTGCCAACACCTACTTTGGAGATTTATCTCCGGCAAGCCCAATAAACGGCATAAGCCGTGCAACCATAACAGATGCCAATGGTGCGTATATCCCCGGGCAAAACCGTGAAACAGACGAGCAGTACCGTCGCAGGTTTTTGGCATTTTTGCGTCGCAGGGCCTTTGGGGGCAACGTGGCACAGTACAGGCAGGAAACCGTAGAGATAGACGGCGTTGGAGATTTAATGATATTCCCCGTTTGGCGGGGGCAGGGCACTACTAAGATATCTATTGTGGATGGCAGTAACCAGCCCGTGTCAGATGAGTTTGTGGAAATTGTTAATAATATCATAGACCCAATGGTAAGAAGCGGCGCAGGGTTTAACCATACTTTGCTGGACCGCACAAGTACGTCCCTTTTGGGGCGCATGGTATCTGCAATGGCCCGCATGCCCCAACAGGGCGAGTTATGGATGGGCATTGCCCCCATTGGGCATAGAGTAACTGTAGAAACCCCGCAATGGCTGGACATTAATGTAAATATCACTATTGTTTTGGCTAGGGGCATTCAAATTGGGCAAGTGCAGCAGCGGTTAAAGGATATTATAGCAGACTATTTTGTAGAGCTTAGGCAGTCTGTTTTGGACGAATGGGACAGGACGTATTTTTCTACAGCGTCCATAGACCATGTAGACAATGCATGGGTTAACCTACAAGACAAAGTGCTTGCACAAAACGAGTTTATCGCATCACTTACAGATATAAGCGAAGAGGACAGACAAAAACTAATGGACTATACCGCCATGTCGGGGGAATGGTTCCCGGCAGAGGCGGCATATCAAACCCATGTGTGGCAGACAGTCATCTTCCCGCATGTTATAGGCGTTAGGCTATTGGAAACCCGGCTGATAAGTGCCATAGACTTTCAGAACATTTTGATAAACGGCAACTACGACCCCAACGGGTTTATCCGGGAACAGTCCCAGGAAAGGCAATACATCCCCCGGCTTAACAACATAGACATACAGGTTGTAGATTACATTCAGCCCCAACAGCCGCCCATACCAATGCCGGAGATGGTTCACAAAAGATTTGTGCAAGGTTTTGACAGCCCAATGGGCGAAGTAGTAAGTGTAGAAGGTGGTGCTTAGCATGAAATTATATACCATTCCCCCAGCCCCACACGAAAGTGTAATAGTTACCCTTACGGGAACTTTAAGGCCGGACAGTACTTCTGTACCTGTAAGTAATGCCGGGGATTTGTGGCCCGCCCCAAATATCGCCACTATTTTTGACCGCAGCCTTGGCAAGGCAGAAACAATATATTATGAAGGAAAGACAGCCAATACCCTAACCGGGGTCATACGCGGCTACGAAGGGCGCACGGGCATATACGAATGGGTGCCTTACGATAATGCCCAGGGTCAGCCAATGGTACAGGTTACAAATGCATTAACGTCCAGTTTTCAGGATAGGGTGCGCAAGAATATGGCACTTGTAGAAGATGCAATAAACGAACTTGGTACCGGGGCCGGAACAGTACAAAGCATACCAATAAATACAATACAGGATATTGTATCAAATCTATTAAACTAGGAGGAATTAACATGGCGACAGAAAGATTTTTGAACGAAGCCGGTGTACAGGAATTGTCACGGTTATTAGTAAATTTAATGGGAAGTAAAATTGACGGTGCATTGGCAGACATTAGCACAGTATCATTTGTGGTTATTGCAGATGGCAGCCCATTGCCTACTGCACCGGCAACAGAAAACGAGGGTAAGTTCCATTTGTGGCGAGCGGCAACTACAGACAAATGGGGCGTGTATGCTTATTACAGCGGTTGGAAGTTTCTTACGGACTTTGATATCGACCTAGATTTGTACTGGGCAAAGGCCGAGCTTACCCCAATGACAAATGCACAAATACTTGCGGCCTTTACAGCCGGAACAACAACTACACCTTAATAGGATGTGAGCTAATATGTCAGAAAATTTTTTGAACCAAAC
>Ga0123355_10018957_pt1 | contig 10942 bp, 4 predicted proteins | sample TergutEmb28metaG_3_FD_89872 | JGI IMG/M metagenome (GOLD analysis project Ga0123355, IMG submission 89872) | Embiratermes neotenicus P1 segment gut microbial communities from Petit-Saut dam, French Guiana - Emb289 P1 | ecosystem: Host-associated > Arthropoda: Insects > Digestive system > Gut ...
CCTTATAAAATGAACTAACAAGATGCACTGTTTTCTACTAATTTATTTCAATAATAAGCCTCTACATGTTTCGAGCAGGCTTGCTGCTCATCATCAGAAGGATCAACTCTGTATAAACAGCAATTGGTATAGTCATGCTTTATATTGACTATACCAGTTGCTGTTTATACAGAGTTGATCCTCCTGATGATGAGAAGCAAGCCTGCTCGAAACATGTAGAGGCTTGTTATTGAAATAAATTAATAGAAAATAGTGCATTTTTGGTTCATATTATACGGATATATCACGATGCACGGTCAACAAAACATTAAAGCAGTTTCCATTTATTTGAAAAGCGATGGCAGCACAGATAGAGGTGAATATTTGAAGGTCCGGCATCTGTTCATACTTGTTTTTTTTTTTTCTTATTAGAATGAAATGGTACAAATTCAGCGTCAACAAATATAAACGTTAGACTACGACAACGCGTGATCTGATTTTTATGGTGCGAGATGTGAAAGATAGTGAAGTTTACGGCAGTATGACTGTTCAACATGCCGGTGGTTAATCAATAAATAATCCGTCTAATCCAACTTCGGTATTTATATCTTTACTGTAGGTTGTCGGCAGTTGGCTACACGTTTCGACAGTGTATGCTGTCCTCATCAGGCCGTGTTGTTACAACGAAAAGTGTAGGCGCTTTTCAACGGTACTTGCACGCGGAGAATGAGACCGCAGTATTCTGTATGAACTTGTTCTTATGTAAACTTGAGTGTTGTTTGACCGTACATCTTCCTCACGAAATAATGTGGAATGCCAACTTGATGCAACAAGGTAATTTTATTGATTTATTCTTAGTTCGACATGTTTCGGGCACATAAACCCTTCATCAGGAGCATTAGATTTTGAGTCGCACGGCACCATCCGCACCGTAAACACGACCTACGCAGAGGCTCTCAAGACCACCACCCATCCAAAAATTCGGGTACGTAAATATAGCACCGAAAAGTATTTTAATCACTTCACACACCCATTGCCACCTGCGCAGAGACTTGATCACAAACACACACAACCCCCAACACCTTAAACCACCACCACAAACCTCCGCTACACACCCCTCCCACAACCAGGTGAGCACAAACCTCCAGTCCCTACACAAACAGAGCTGTACAATACTCCATAGACCGCACTGATAAACACCTATATAACAGGACGTACAGCCACTACACACACACTTCATATTATCTCATTCTTTACAGTGCAGAAAAACATACGCTGCAACTCAACGTCTAATGCTCCTGATGATGGGCGTATGTACCCGAAACATGTCGAGCTAAGAATATATCAATAAAATTACCTTGTTGCATCAAGTTGGCATTCCACATTATTTCATTGTTCGTATGTGTTTATATTAGTCTTATAGTGAGCATGAAAATTGGTAGCATGGCAAGAGTAAAATTAACACATCGGAATAAGTGCATATGAAAGATTGAGGTCTCAGTCTCACCATGAACAAACCAATGAAAAGATTTTGCATTTTTCCTTGTAAAAACATGGCCTGAAGGTGACCGCATGAACCGTCGAAACATGTATTCGATTGTCGACCGCCTGCAGTGAAGATTTAAACAAGGTTGTGTTAGGCGGTTTATTTATTGATTAATTTATGTTATACACAAGGGATAAAAATATCAACTTATGACGATAATTTTGAATGTACGAATTGATGGGAATATAAAAGGAGAGCAGATTTAAGGGCGTTGGCGTCCAGTGACTCTTCTGAAGTTTATAAGTGTGTCCGGGACAACTTAAGAATTACTTACTTCCAGCATGGAACAGAATCCTTCTTGAGAAGCTAATCGGTTCTCAGCCAGTCAAGAAATTCCCCACATTTTAAGGAATCCGTAGGTTTATTTCCGCGTTTACAAGAGCCTGCAACCTGCCCGTATCCTGAGCCAGATCAATTCAGTCCATGCTCTCCAACAAACTTCCTGAAGAGCTATCGTCATATTATCCTCCCATTTACGCCTGGGTTCTTCAAGTAGTCTCTTTCCCTCAGGTTTACCCACCAAAATCCTGCACACATCTCCTCCTCTCCCACATGTGTTACGTGACCCTCTCATCTAATTCTTCTAGATTTGATCACCCGAATAATATTTGATGAGTACAGAACATTAAGCTCATCATTACGTAGTTTTCTCCACTCCCCGGTTACCTCGTCCCTCTTAGGCCCATATATCCTCCTCAGCCTCAAATTTTCAAACACCCTCACCCGACGTTCTTCCCTCGTTGTGAGCGACCAAGTATCAAACCCATATAAAATAACAGACAAAAATAATAGTTCTGTACATCGTAGTCTTTATATTTTTGGATAGCATACTGGTAAGCAAAAGTTTCTGCACCGAATGATAGCAAGCGTTCCCTGACTTCAATCTGTTCTTAATTTCTTCCTGAACAGAACTGTGATTCGTTAGCGTTGTTCCCAAATACCTGAACCAAATACCTTTTCAAAGGAACTATTTTGCATTCTTTATTTTGTCAGTTCGTCCTGCCGTCTGATTTCGAGGCATGACCATGTACTTGGTTTTATCAGCATTTAAGTCTATTTCAATCTCTTTACTACCAACTACTCAAGGTCCTGTGTTTTTCTTTGTAGTATATACGCTTCTGCCCAATATATTAACATCACCAGGATACACCAAAAGCTGAAGGGTACCATTTAATTTCAAGACATCCTGGTTTACCTGAACCCTTCTAATGACATACTCTAAAGAAAAGTTGAAAAGCAATGGTGATAAAACGTCTCCTTGTTTCAAACCATTCTTAGTTTACCTCCTGTTTAAATGAGCATTGTAATTCAGTTGCATGCACTCAGTTACATATTTTCCACCGACAGAGTCGTCTTTCTGGCCGCAGATAAAGAAGAGATCCAGGACATAATTCGGACTCTAATCTTTAACTTGTCATTCCATGCCTCCTGACAAGCGTTATCAGTTCATACAGCACCCAGTACGTTGCTCGGAAACCGTGAACACGTCCTAGCAAGTTCGAAGGGTATTGTTTCAGTACAAGGTTGAAGCTGCCACGGGTAGTTAGGAATGCATAAATGTAACAGGCGTTCCAATCTGGCGATCTGACGAAGATCTTAATTCATTGTACGGTACACCACTGCATTATACGCACTGAGATGACATTCTCTCCTGATAAATGATGCGGACCTTAGGCAGCCGCAGAACGTGGACTTTTGTAAAAATTATTCTTGTAATATATTTTATCTATTACTGTCCTTGATCATTAGTATGCTCTATTAGACGAAGACGTTTGTACGAAATTACCAAGAACGGAAATGTATGCTTCAATGGCCAATAAAGGTAAATAAAGGTAAATAATTGCGTTATTTAGTAATTTACGCATGGAAGAGTTTCGATTATGCCACCTAAATGGGACCGACAGGTTTACAGAAAATGTCGGATAATGTGGAAATTCATGGAAAGCATTGCGTCGGAAAATTTCTTAATCCATCCGTGCATTATTTTGGTTATTATACGTAACTCATAGACCAATAGGCGCTAGGTTTTGAAAGCTCGTTGTGCTTTGGTCCTTCCTATCAATGTAAGTTTTAGTTTGCGCCTGCGTGCGCGGCACAGAATTGTAAATATCACGTCGTATTTTCTGTGTCGGGTACAACGGAATGTCGGATAACCGAAGATCGGATAATGGGGACTCTTATTTAATTGGTTAGATTTTCGCTTATTGCAGATACGATTCTGTAGTTTAAAACCCCATCGCTTTAAAAATGCCAGTTTTGACAATCCTAAAACCACATGTCAGTTTCCAGACATTTTCCAAGTTTCCCACCCGGTCCCATATCAAACGTCCCACCAACCGGATTCCGTGAAGGCGAGAGGGATTTTCACTGTTGTGTGTATCCGTTGTAACTCCTACTTTTCTTGAAACTTAGCTGAGAAAATTATGTTGTGTTTCCATAGAGTCGTTCTTGTTTAAGAATCGATACATGTAATAAGTATAGAGCGGTCATTAGGAGGGTGTTGAACAACTCTAGTAGTTGCTGAGGTCATAGACCGTTTGGTGGTAGAGGAATGAAGTATGATTTTGGAGCATGTGTGGAACGATACTGACAGGAGTAAACCGAAGGAATAAGAATAGAATCTGCCTTAGTAATAGACCAAGTGGCAGAGGGGCATGTTTTTATCCTAGTGAACAGTTTTGGTTTTTCCCTTTCAGCATCCTTCCATATTTGCTTTATATACAAATGTATACAATCTGCTATCCACGCTTTATAATTTAAGCAGTTGAGAGATTAGTTAAGTAAAACACCCCGTCCTCTGCCCTTCTTTCGTAATGAACTCTGTATTTTGTGTGTTCGAAGAAGAGCAGCTTTTTAAGAAACATGCTGCAGGTTTCTCTCTAGGTTTTATGTGGCATAGGAGATACAGTGGACATTTAAGAACAAACGTGAAGTCCCCTTTACCTTCGTCATAGATTTCGGTTGGTAAAGCTTTTGGTATATGACCGCTTGGGCTATTGAATTCTGTAAAATGCTTCATTGAAAATTGGAAAATGTTTTATATTTAAATAAGTTTTGCCTAATAAGTGTAATAATTAGGCGCGTTCGAAAAATTGCGAAGAGCGACTATGAGCTTCGTCATGTCTGTCCATCTGTACATATGAAACAATGTGGCTCCTACAGGACGGATTTTCATGAAATTTTTGATTTTAGTATTTTTAAAAAATTTATAAAGAAAATTCAAATTTCATTAAAAGCGGACAAGAAATCCAGGTACTTTGCATTAAGACAAATATACAGTTTTGATCAGATATCGCTTAGTTCTTCTCAAACTCAAAGACTTTTCAGGCAAAATTTGTATATAAAATCAGAACACACATTTCATGTACAGCAAATTTGTTTTTCTTCGAAAATCATGCCGTTTATGAGGTAATGTGGAAAAATATTGTAGAGCCATCCAGGCCACAAATGGGAGTATGGCGCATGCGCATTGGATGCTGGATATCTAAGGTCGGAATTAGATACTCAGACTATAAAATATTTATTTTCCACTGCAACAGTGGTTACACGAGCGGGCCTTAATGTTAGGTTAGACGTATATTGCGTTTCTTGTTAGATATCTCATTTGGCTTGGTTGTGTGATGATGATGATGATGATGGTGGTGGTGGTGGTAGTGACGATGATGATAATGATGATAATAATAATAATAACAATAATAATAATAATACGTGAGCAACATTCCAGGAAAGTATGAAGTTAAGGAATTACAGAAAACAGCCATACTGGGCACTGCACACATACTTCGGAAAGTACTAATGTAGGAATACAATGGATTCAACACTGAAACTAAACATATAAGCACCATGAATAGTAACAACAGAATAGCTGCAACACTGTATTCCCTAGGGACATAGTTTGTCTCAGGAATATAAATATAAATACCCTGCATAAAGGAGATGATGATGATGATTATGATGAAGATGATAATAATAATAATAATAATAATAATAATAATAACGTTATCAATAACGAAAACAATAAAAATGCTGGGAGAAAATCCCCAAGTTTGAAGGAAAATTTGAGAGAAACGAATTCAACGATGCATTATGTACAAGTTATGTACGAATAGGTCTGCTTTAGATGACATATGCTTTGGTCGGTTTATTCATTGTAAGAGGGGGTGAGACTAATGGTGTACCTTGCTACTGAACCCTCTAAACTGGCCTGTTACATACCAGCCGCTGATAAATAATTGATGAGAGCGTTGGTGGAATAACGATTTATCGAGGAAAATGAAATGCTCAGTGAGAGAGCGAATTGATTGCACCCCCCATCCCGGCCACATATCCTTGGGGCTGAACCCGGCAATTAACCTCCATAGTTGTGGCCCGGCTCTGTGGCCTGTACGTTACAGGGTGTGCTTCCTGTGAATATTTTCAAGACCCTGCAGCTGCTGGTAAAACTCAAGACTGTGTTCTCGCACAGATATGTTTTGGAGAATAAACGTTTTAGTTCTAATATATTTTATCTCCGTCTTCAGTCATAGCAAATAAAATGACTGCGAACACATATCCAGGCCCCTACAGCCAACGCCCGTAAACTTGATAATTTCTTTCCCTTTTAAACCACGTGCTAATATGCAATACTGCGGTTTACTTTTGTTCCTCTCTTATTTTTCAGAAGACAGAATTATTTGTGTAATGTTCTTTAACTTCCTTCGGCAGATACTGGAGATTCTGAAACTGGCTAGTGGAAATCGGAACTTTTTATCCCGTTATCACCTTTATTTATGAGATGTTCGTGGCAAAGCATGTAGATTACAAATACTGAGACATGTTTATTTAATCACTTTATATTCTGCTACTTGAAACTGCAGTTCCTTTTCCTGACAGTGTTTGTTAAGGTTTTTATTTTTATTTCAGTTTCACTTACCAGTGTTAAACTCGATAATCGCCACTCTTTAGGTAGTCGTGCTGTGTGTTTTCTGTCTGTGCTGGTGATAAAATCGAGAAGGATGAGATGGGCTGGGCATGTGGCGCGTATGGGTGAGGAGACGGTGGTGTATAGGGTCTTGGTGGGGAAACCGGAGGGAAAGAGACCATTGGGGAGACCTAGCCGTAGATGGGTGGATAATATTAGGATGGATCTCCAGGAGGTGGGATGTGGGTATATGGACTGGATAGGGCTGGCCCAGGATAGAGACAGGTGGCGTACGCTTGTGAGTGCGATAATGAACATTCGGGCTCCGTGAAATACGGGGAATTTTTAGACTAGCTGCAAACCAGTTAGCTTCTCAAGAAGGACTCTGCACCATGGAGTAAGTAAGTAAGCTATAATCTTCTCGAACGAAGACCTGCTCCGTAAAGAAAGCCGTGTTTATTTCAGTTTCTTTCCGTTTCACCCCTTTAGAAACTCTCTCTTGTGACAGACCCTGATACTCTGACAGGTGCCATAATTTACCACTGCGGAAAAGTGTTGCTCTTTAGAGGTGTAGGAGTGATTGTGGAGTCACCTGTAGGTCTCCAGGTTCAGTGTTTTCTAGCAGCCTTGTGCTGAACCCTCAGTAATATTGCGCTGTTACACTTTATCACGTATTTTAGGATGGAAGTTGAACCGATCAAAATGTGAGCTGCAAGAGCGAATTATAACGTTTTATACTTCCTGTATTGTGGGCCCGGTAGCTCAGTCGGTATAGCGACTGACTACGGGCTGGACGGTCGGGGATAGGATCCCGGTAGGGACAAGATTTTCCGCCCGTCCAGACTGGCTCTGAGGCTCGCCCAACCTCCTGTAAAATGGGTACCGTGTCTTTCCCGTGGGTAAAGTGCGGCCGGGTCGTGCTGCTGACCACTCACCCCCTTCTAGTGCCGCGGTCATGGAAGAGTAGAGCTATACCTCCACCCACCCTCTGGGCCACACGGGGCCTGTAGCGGGGTCACTTTACCTTTTTTTGCTTCCTGTATTGGAAGTCCAAATTCAGAATATTTTGTGAACTTGTGAAAGGTACATTATTTTTACGCAACCTGGGGTATCTTATGGCCCCAGTTCCCAAGTGTTTCAACTCGAGTACGCTGAAGAGTTGGGCATTTGTAAAAATACTTGCGGAGCATAATTGAACTGCCTGTGCTACGAGTATATGTATTTTCTTTGCTTTAAAACAATTCGAGGTTATTTAAACGGTAGCGCTGTTATCGGGTTTTAGTATTTCTGCTTATCGGATTGTAAATTATGCTCTTTGTGGCAGGCAGATCATGTAGTATGAGGAACTGTTTGTAAAGTGAGATGTCATTGTTACACGATTGTGGCTTTTTTAAAAGAATAATGACGTATATTTTTATATCAGATATGAGCACAAATTATACACTTGAGAATCACTTTGATGTTCTTTTTCGGTTGTTCTATTTTGTTTGGAGATCTTGTTGTTCCTTTTCCTGTTTTTGCAACAGGTTTGTCGGAATTTAATCTCGTGCCTAGCGATGAAGATATATTCAGTTTTCCATGCAAGACGGAATGGAATGTGTTGCTCTGAATACGGCAGTTCTCAGGGCTGCCAAAACGATGTATTTTTTTTACAAAGAATCAAGAGAATATGCAAATTCGCGTAAACTCTCTATTATACAATCTTTCCAAATTATGGTGCTGCGAACCGGCTTGTAAAAGGGAGCCGGGCATTATTAATGCTGCGCCAGTCTGTGTGTCGCTGTCTTCTCCAGCCACACAAAAGATAATCTCAAATCATTTGTTTTTCTGTGTAGTGAACTGAGGCTGAGAATGTGATGTATGAAACTGATTAATCGTTTATTCTTGATAAAGTCATAACGGTGAAAATTCATCCTAAAATAAATGCTATCTAAATATAACCGAAACTTTCCAGGTGTAGATATGCCCAGCAAGTCAGTAGTAGATTTGTAAACATTTCCGAATACGGCATGAGCGATGGACATGAAGAAGAGCAGACGAAGTTAACTGACGTAAAACTTGCCGAAGGACAAATTACTTATCAATAGTCTGCACATAGAGCACACCAGAAGAAGGGAAAGAAAATATTCAACGAAATATTTTGAAGATTTCCGCAGGAAATGCTAAGTCGAGTACTTCGAAATGTGTTAAAGACACGTTAAGTTTGCTGCAAGCAGAAGGACGTAATTTTGAACACCTGTTGTGATTGCTTCTTTAACATTGCTTTTCTTGCTTCTTGCTTATGTAAAGCTATTTGAGGTTCTACAGATACTGTTTCTGGGCCAAGTTTTGATATTGGTACTGGAAGGGCTGCATTCGGTTCGGGCGGAGTTTTTCTGTTAACTAAGGGGGAGTTACTGAGTAGCGTGCCCTGCACGGTGGAGATTGGATAAGAACACAGCGTCTGTTCTAAGATCATGTATAAACACGGACTTGACCAATTGTAGGACCTTCCGGTTGCATACTTCCTTGAAGCCATCATTCAGGCATCCCACTCTGCGAACACATTTGGATATGCTTTGTTTTAAATATGTATGTGTCTGTTTCATCTCAAGGGTACTTTAAAACTCAGTTGGTACCTCTCAGATAAAACATATCGTTTCTGTTATAAATATAAACAGAACTTGTGGATTCTTATAATAAAACCAACTAGATGCACCAATTTCTCAAATTTATTTTTGGAATAAAACTCTCCGTGTTTCGGACAGAGGAACTGTCCGAAATTTGAGAAATTAGTGCATCTAGTTGGTTTTATTATAAGACTTTATCACGACACTCGGTCACCTGAACGTCAAGAACGCGTGGAATTTATTAGGCGAAGTTGTCAATGCCTAGACCATTCAGCAGCGATGTTTAACAGAATAAAAATCATAAGAGACGGAAGTGATGTATACAGTAACGGCTGTCCTTCAAGGGTTACGGTATGAAGAAATTTGCGACGTTTATTGGAATATTATTCGCTGAATAGTGGCAGCTGCAAGAGCAATTTGTTTCATTTTGGGGGCAGCTTATGCTTCCCACCTGACGCACCGTTCTTTGACCGTGACAATTCGGTATGCTCCTGCATTGCCAAGGTATGACAATGGGACTGGCAGTATTTTTTGAGATGATTGTCTGTGGTAGGAATGGACAAACGTTCTGCACGTTATGTCACGTTGACATTTTTGCACGATGATGAATGGCGATTGGTCAACGGCATCAGAGCAAGGAAGCAGGTTGTAATTTAAATTCTTATTCACAAAGGCTCTGTTGTCAGTACAAAACAGATAAGTATACTTATTACAGACTTTTAGAAATAAATTAACTCCGTGAAGTTTGAGCTATGTATTGCACACGCGAACGATGCGCTTAGAAGTGATAAACTGTATTTTGGTTCTTCACTCTTTTACTGTTGAATCTGAATCGTATGTAACCAGCCAATCGATATTCTAAACGTGTAACTTGCTTTATTTGCCTAACGCTTGGATTTCTTAGTATGCCTAGGCTGTGGGGATTTGGGGTTCGGTTGCCAGCTAGAACAAAAGATTTTTCTCTCCTTCACAGCGTCCATACCGGCTCAGCGGCGAACTCGCAATTGTACTCGATGAATACGCAGTTGTTTTCACACGCGTAAGACGTCCCTGATGTGAAGCTGCCTAGTGAAATCACACTTCATAAATTCCTGAGGCACGACCACATTACCTTTAGCTATCAATAAAAACCAAGCCATGGTGACGTAATCACAACCTATGTTGAGCCGGAAGCCCTAATGCTGACATAGGCCTGTATCTTAACTCAGTGGTGTACAGCTCTTCAGTAGCTGGTAGTCCCTAAAATATTCTAGACATTAACCATCTTTCTATGCAGCCCGAAGGTTTATTGTCACATTCACGGGCCCCAACACCGACTTCTCTCGTGATGCGACTGAATGTCATGTTCCCAGTCCAGACTATCGCGTCCTATTATTTTTGTGATAAAAGTAAAGTTCCAGCATTTGATGAAGCGCTGCTCCGGGATAGCGTACGTAATTTAGTGACTGGGCTGCGGGATAGACGATCGGGGGTTCGAATCTCAGCAGAGACAACGGATTTATATTTTCTCCGAAACGTGTAGTCCGATTGTGGGTCCCCCCTCCCCTCCAGTTCAGTGAGTACAGGGAGCTCTGTCTCTGCTGGTTAAGCGGGTGGGGCCTACTAACCGGTGACAGTCCACTACCCAGATGAAGAATGAATAGTGCTATATATTCACTTCGCATGTATTCCCTCACAGAGCTCTACCTTGCACACATGTGGAAGAGTGTGTGAGAGTATATATATATATATATATATATATATGTGTGTGTGTGTGTGTGTGTGTGTGTGTGTGTGTGTGTGTGTGGGCCGGGTAGCTCAGTCGGTATAGCGACTGACTACGGGCTGGACGGTCCGGGATCGCATCCCGGTGGCGACGAGATTTTCCGCCTGTCCAGATCGGCCCTGAGGCCCACCCAACCTCCTATA
>Ga0123355_10018958_pt1 | contig 10942 bp, 9 predicted proteins | sample TergutEmb28metaG_3_FD_89872 | JGI IMG/M metagenome (GOLD analysis project Ga0123355, IMG submission 89872) | Embiratermes neotenicus P1 segment gut microbial communities from Petit-Saut dam, French Guiana - Emb289 P1 | ecosystem: Host-associated > Arthropoda: Insects > Digestive system > Gut ...
AATTCGTTATTAATTTGCGACTTATACCATACTTGGTCTAAGCACCTTATCGCGGTGCATATAACCCCTTTGTAACACTTCCGCTACTACGTTTTTGCCATGGGCATCATCTTCTATATGGGCCACAGCATAGTGGATGTTATGGTCAAATACAGAGCCAACCCCGTCGCCTATCGGCTCTATGCCCATGTCTGACAGTAAATTGTCAAACTGACGGGCTATTAGTGCTATGCCTTGATAGAAGCTGTCTTCTTTGTTTTCGCCGGTACTCATTGCCCGCTCGAAATTGTCTATAATCGGTAATAGTTTTTCCGCGGCGGCACGTTGGCCATCTTCATAGCGGGCGGCCATTTCCTTTGTTGTGCGTTTGCGGAAATTGTCAAACTCGGCCATGCTACGCTGATAGCGGTCTTGGGCCTGATTGTATAGGGTTTCGAAGTCGGTTTCCGGCGTATCCAAGACTTCCATATCATGGGTGACTTCTTCCTCTACTCCATCCATGATATCTTCCGGCTCGCTGTTTGGCGTGTCTTTGAGTGATTTTGAGCTCTCGTTCATTTAATATCCCTTTCTACCTATTTAAGGCTTGCAGTACATGCTGGATATTCTGCAGTATCCCATGCAGTACAGATACCGCGTGGCCGTAGTCCATGCGGGTTGGGCCTATTAGGGCTATACAGCCTGTGCTTTGGTTGTCTATTGTGTAGCTTGCCCTTATCAGACTGCAATCTTTTAGCAGTTCCAGGCTATTTTCTTCGCCAATAGTGATTTGTATGCCGCCTAATTGGGGCTGACCTATTATGGAAATTAAGGCGTCGCGTTCTTCCAGGGCCTGGAATATGGCTTCCGCCTTGCGTATGTCCGCAAACTCAGGGAAGGCCAGAATATTTTTAACCCCGCTTGTAAATACGCGCATGTCGTCCTCGTCCTGGATCAGCGCGACTATTGTGCCTAAAATCGGCATTAGGATATGCGCTTGGTTGACAAAAGCCACCAACAAAATGTCTATTAACGGACGGTCAATTTCCCGGATTGTTTTGCCGCTTAAGTGCTGGTTTAGTATGCCCGCAAGGCGGAGTAGCTCTTCATAATCCGGGGCAGCGGGCAAAGTCAAAGGCTGGCTTTTTACGGATTTTGTGTCTGTTACCATCACCAGGAAAATTGTCTTTTCGTCTACGGGTATCATTTGCACGTGCTTGATTTTAGCTTTTTTAAGATACGGTTCCGAGACGATTGCGGGGTACCTTGTCAGCCTGGCCAGGGCGTTAGCGGTCTCCTTCATCATATATTCTACCTGCGAGATATTGCTTAGTATCATCCGCTGTAACAGCAAAGACTCATCTGATGTAAGGGGCCGCCTAGGCATCATGCTGTCTACATAAAAGCGGTAGCCCTTAGCTGACGGCACACGTCCGGAAGATGTGTGAGGCTGGGTTATAAAGCCCATATCTTCGAGGTCGCTCATCTCGTTGCGTATCGTGGCGGAGCTTATACCCATGCCATATTTCTTGGCAATGGTGCGTGAGCCTATCGGCTCCGCTGTTTGGATATAGTCATTGACTATGGCCTCTAGGATTTTTAATTGCCTGTCGCTTAGAGTCATACCATCCCCCCTTGTGGGTTTATGGGGTGTTTTGCTGTTAGCACTCTATTGCGACGAGTGCTAACAATGGAAAGATATCATTGTTTGAATATATTGTCAAGGGTTTAAACCTCAAAATCCAAACTTGTCGCCTTCTTATGAAAATTTATCCAACGATTTCAGCTTTTGATGATATTAGTAAAGGATTCTCATACCTTTCCCATGAAGTCAAACATCTGATATTATATAAGCCGCAGTTAATCCTATGAAGCGTAACCTAGATGGGCATAATAATCTAGTACAGATAAATTCCATCCGGAGGTAATATTTTGACAGACGCAATAATTATAGGCGGCGGGCCTGCCGGGGTATCGGCGGCACTTTACACCGCCCGGGCAGGCATAAAAACAATTGTCATACACAAAGGCGGCGGGGCGTTAGAAAAGGCCGAGAAAGTCGACAATTTTTACGGCAGTGCCGGTGTAACCGGGCCCGCGCTTATAAAGGCCGGGCTGGCTCATGCCGCGGAAATGAACGCGGAAATTATTGAGGACGAAGTTGTTAAAATCCATCGGGATATTAGCCACGGATATTTTACGGTGGAGACTACCAGCGCGACTTATACCACGCGCGCGCTACTGCTTGCCACAGGCTCAAGCCGCGCAACACCCGCGATACCAGGACTTGCCGACTATGAGGGCAAAGGGGTAAGCCACTGCGCTATATGCGACGCGTTCTTTTACAGGGGAAAGGATGTAGCGGTTCTTGGAAGTGGGCCCTATGCTTTAAGCGAGGCTAATGTGCTACTGCCGCTGGTTAAATCCCTGACCTTCCTAACTAACGCAGCAGAGCCGTCAGCCCCTTTGCCGTCAGAAACAACAATACGCAAGGAAAAGATACGGGAAGTGCTAGGCCAATCACGCCTAACCGCTGTATCTCTGGAGCCCGATGGCCAAACCCTGCCCTTAAACGGTGTATTTGTCGCCCAAGGTATTGCCGGCGCAACGGAGTTAGCCCGTAAAGCAGGCGCTTTTACAGAAAATAACGCAGTAATTGTGGACAAAAACATGCAAACCGGCATACCAGGCTTATGGGCGGCAGGTGACTGTACCGGCGGCATGAGGCAGATAGCAAAAGCCGTGTACGAAGGGGCGGTAGCCGGTTTAGATATTGTAAACTACCTAAGGAAAGAAGGAGACGCTAATGGAAACAGTTAACTACCGTGCGGCGGTTATAGGCCTAGGGTTGATTTCCCAGGTACACGTTAAGGCACTGCAGGACCTGGGCATAAACATTACCGCCGTATGCGACAACAAACCCGAACCGGCCAAAGCCGTGGCCAAGCAACTAAACTGCGCGGCATATACATGCTATGAAACAATGCTTTCACAAGGGGGCTTTGATGTGATTCACATTTGCCTGCCCCACTATTTACACGCGCCCGTATCCATTGCCGCGCTTAAAAAAGGCATACATGCAATATGCGAAAAGCCGATGTCTACAACTGTGGCAGACGCTAAAGCCATGATTGCCGCCGCAAAGGAAAGCGGCGCAAAACTGGAAATCATATTCCAAAACCGGTACAACCCGGCCACTGTAGCCGTCAAAGAAGCGCTGTCTTCCGGCAGGCTAGGGCGTGTACTTGGCGGTTGGCTACGAGTGACATGGAGCAGAAGCGAAGAGTATTACACCCAAAACGACTGGCGGGGCCGCTGGGCCACCGAAGGCGGCGGAGTACTTATAAACCAGTCTATCCATACATTTGATTTGATTAACTATTTCCTGGGTGAACCAACATGCGTAAGCGCCGCTGTTGCCAATCGCGCGCACCCATCTATTGAAGTAGAAGACGTTGCCGAGGGCGTGATTAAATACGGCGATGTAAATATTTCATTTTATGTAAACACTTTTCACCCATACAATGCCCCGGTAAGTCTTGAAATAGTATGCGAAAACGGCACAGCCGCCATAAGCGGAAAAACCGCGACTATCTCATACAAAGACGGACGAGAAACAGCCAACTTTGTAAGCGCTGATACCGAAAACGCGTTTACTAAGGACTACTGGGGATATTCTCACATAAAGCAACTCGCGGCCTTTTATGATTCCCTGGCAGGTAAGAGCACGCAAAACATATGCGGCACAGAGGGGCTCCTAACTCAAAGGCTGATTAACGGCATTTACGATTCATCAAAGCTGGGACAGGCAGTAAGCCTAAGAACCTCAGAATAGGGATTAACATGACTCCAAAGGAATTTAACGAAAGCGTAAAACACGGCAAATTCAAACGCGTGTACCTGCTGTACGGCGAGGAGCGATACCTGGTTAACTACTATGCCCAAGTATTGGCCGATGCCATAGGCGAGCCGGATAATTTTGATGTCGGAGCAAGTGCCGCAAGCATAATTATGGCGGCAGAAAACCTGCCTTTTTTAACAGACATGCGGCTGGTGCGCGTGCGCGACTCAAAGCTATTTGCGTCCGGCCGCAAATCCGAATCTGAAGCCATGACGGCGTACTTACCCCAAGTGCCCGATACAACAGTATTGGTTTTTACCGAGTCAGACGTAGACCGCCGTGGGCGGCTGTATAAAAAAGTAGCCGAGCTGGGCGGTGTGGTAGACTGCGAAACCCCCTCGCCTCAGGCGTTAACAACTTGGCTTTCACGGATATTTAGAGATAAAAACAAATCAATAGACCCTACCGCAGCAAACTTACTCTCACGCTATGCGGCCCACAACATGACAACCCTAACCCAGGAAGCGGAAAAGCTTGCCGCATACGTAGGCCAACGACAGCAGGTCACAACCCGGGATATAGAGGCTATATGCTCCCCTACCCTGCAAACCCGGGTTTTTGACATGATTGCGGCAATGGCAAACGGGCGCGCCGCCGGCGCGTTGGATATGTATCACAACATGTTACTTATGAAGGAACAGCCACTGATGATTTTGGCTATGATTATCCGGCAGTTTCGCATACTGCTGATGGTAAAGGCCGCAAGCGACAAGCATATGCCCAAGGCACAAATGGCCAAGACTTTAGGGCTTAGGAGTTTTGTAGTGGACGAGGCGCTAAGCCAAAGCCAGCGCTTTAGTATAGAAAAATTGTTTAAAGCCCTTACCGACTGCCAGGATATAGACATAAAGGTCAAAACCGGGCTGATTAATGCCGAGATTGGTGTGGGGTTGCTAATTTTGCGGTAAGTCTGCAAACACAGGTATGGTATTACACTACCTTGTTAGAGTTTTGAGGTGCAGAGAATGAAGAAACTAATTTCAACACTGGCACTATTTGTGGCTCTATCCTTTACGGCTTGTGGTAGCCGTAGTGAAAATTATCCCAAAATTGACGAAGATGTTTCAATAACAGCTAATGATATTGAAACGCATCCTATACCAGATAAAGTTTTTTTAGACGAAGACCCCACTGGTGATAACAAACCTGATAACGTGTTTTACATCAACGATTCGCATGAAGTACCCCCAGAACCACAAATGACCGCATTCGGCCGTCAAGTAGCCGAAGATTTCCTAATGCAATTCCCCTCAATCTTCATGGATAGCCACGATATCAGTTGGTCAAGACCATATGAGGTAGCAAACACGCGCATATATTTCCCGTTCCCCCGGCAACAGGGAAGAGAAACAGAGGATGGGAGATTTAGCGTATGGGATAGCGGTTTGATGCAAAGCGTATATACCGACAGCCGATTATTCCATATAGGCTATCAGTTTGGTGAAACGTATACAGCGCAAAATGGACAAACGGCAGTAAGGCGAGAGCCAATTTTGACCGAGAATATACCAAATATATTTTTTCGTGAGTTTCAAGTTACATGGTACGATTCGCATAGGAACGGTTTTTATGACAGCAATCTAAACCGGATCGAAAGTGCGGATTGGATGCTTCATGGTCAACAATACGCCACACGTTTCGTCTTGTGGGATTTTAACCAAGACGGCATACCAGAAATTGAAATTCAATATTGGGGAGATTGGGTAGGGGTGTGGCCTACTTCCCCAAATAACTCTCTATTTGTTTTTGATGGCTACGAGTATCGCAGGGTTGCCATTTCCAAAAATGAGGAGGCAAAAGCTTGGCGAGAGGAAAACCACAGAGATATGTATGAATGGCTATATGTTAATAATTTATGGGCTAATATGATTTTAGACCATCTTGCGTTTCTTGACATTGACGGGAACTTGATTTTTATGCCGCGGGTTTTTGACCAAGAATCGGTGAGCTATTATTATGTGGTTTTTGAGGGCAACACTGTCGAGTTTAGACAGATTATATCCATTCCTGTGGAGAAGGCTCCCAGCCGATGGTATCACGAAGCCCACTATATGCCGGGCACAGATATTCTGCTAACGCCTCTTCGGCATCTTGGCAGACAACAAGCTGAAATGTACGAAAACATACGTCAACGGCTACTTATCAAGTAGATTTTGATTTAATGTGAATTTATTCCGCGGTAGTTTCACGCCCCTTAGCGCTTTCTTTCGCCCCCGCCGCGTACAAAGTTTAAATAACTATCATACCTTGAGGCATAGATATCCCTACCAACTTGCGCCTTTACGGCGCAATCGGCTTCCTTATCATGCATACAATCGGAAAACTTGCACTGGCCTAAAAAAGGCGCAAATTCAAAAAATAAGCCGGCAAAGTCCCCGGCAGGTATCCCTTCCACTTCCAACGCAGAAAACCCCGGCGTATCCACTACATACCCGGCTTCGGCCCGCAATATCTCGGCATGGCGGGTGGTATGCTTCCCGCGTCTTAATCTTTCGCTTATATCCCCTATTTCCATATTCGCCCCAGGCACTAACATATTAATAAGGCTAGACTTCCCTACCCCGGACGGACCGGCAAACACATTTAGCTTTCCTTCCATCAGGCGCCTAAGTTCATCAAAACCCAGCCCGCTAACCGCCGAGAATTTAACTACCGGGTACCCGGCCCGGATATACGGTAAAAAGGAAGTATCCGGCCCTTTGTGTAGATCATATTTATTTATGCATATAACCGCGCCTATACCTTCGTACGCCACCTGCACCAGAAACCTATCTAAAAGCCCCGCGTGGAACGCAGGCTGAGCCGCCGCCATAGTTACAATAACCTGGTCGATATTGGCAACTGGCGGGCGGCGCAACATGTTCTTACGGGGCTTAATCGAATCTATTGCGCGTTTGTTTGTGTCGATTATTACATGATCACCTACATATGGCGTAATTAGCCGGTTGCGGAAAACGCCGCGGGCCGTGCAAATATAGGTTTCGTTTTCGCAAACTACAGTATATTCGCCGCCAATACCCTTGGTAATAAGGCCGGACTTATTCATCGAAATTTATCTCATATGCCGTGATGAACCGTGTCTCGCCACCTTCTACGGCATATACCCGGTATATCACCAAACCACTACCCTCTATTTGCAGATTATACGGGAATTGTGCCACAAAAACCGGGGCGTTAAACACTTCAACCGGCTCATGACCTTGCTCGTGGCGCATTACGCGGAGGATCACAAATTCCGTATTCTGGGGCACTTCCCATAAGGCGACAGACAGGTTGCGCGTGGTTACCTCCGGTGTGTTGGGGTAGTCGTACCCGGGGTGACCTTCCGGATAATCGTAACCCGGGGTGCCTGGGTCATCGTAACCATCCGGATCTTGATCTTGACCTTCGTACGGGTCATCGTCTTCATCCGGGTCATCGTCTTCATCCGGGGCAGGAGTAGGCGGCGGGCCTGGCGTAGGAATGGGACTGCCGGTGCTTACCGTAAACCCAACCATTGACTCCCTATCCACCACTTCGCCAGGCAAGGGGCTTTGCCCAGAAACCCTACCGCGGGCAAATGTGATACTTTCCGCTTGCAGGACAATCCCCGGCAGAAGATTAGCGGAGCGCAATGCCTCCAATGCCTCGGCTTGAGTAAGGTTTAGCAGATTTGGTACGGCTATCTGAGCCGATTCGGCATCCTCTGTCCCAACGGCAGAGACATATATGAACACTGCTGTACCTTCGCCAATGGGCATACCCTCATCCGGGTTTTGACGGACAATAATACCGGGCTCAGCCTCTGTTTCGTATTCATTAAGTGCAATGTAATCAACCGGCAACTCAGCTAATAGCTCCCGCGCATCCTCGATATACATACCTACAATATCCGGCATAATGTATGGCGAAGGGCCAAGGCTTAGAGTAACATGAATGGCATCGCCCGGCGCCATGCCAACATGGTCGTGGGTGGGGGTTTGATAGATGATATACCCCTCGGGGATATCGTTGTGGAAAACCGGTTCCAGACGTACAACGATAAGCCGCACGCCGCGTGCCGCTGTCACGGCTTCGCTGTAAGTCATGCCGATAACATCCGGCGGAGAGAGGCGCGGTGCCCTAAACCGCTCTAATACTGCAAGTGAAACCAGTAATATAAGTACTGCGATAATCAAGCCCAGACCTACACCCGCAAATATTGCGATACGATTGGCTTTTTTATCTTCCGGGGTCGGCTCTGCCGGTGGTTCATCGTAATCATCGTAGTCATCATAATCGCCATAATCGCCATAATCGCCGGAGTATATCTCATCCGATTCATATTCTGGCTGGCTTAAGGGCGGGGTTTGCAACCGTCTTATTGCCGCCCGGTCTTCTTGGCTGATGGTTTGAGTCGCGCTTGCTTCCGCGACTTGAACAAAAATGCCACTCGAATCCGTTAAGGCCCGCTTTAAATCATGAGCCATTTCTTCTATATCACGATAACGCCTTGCTGGCGATTTCTCTGTTGCTTTGTAGATTATACGGGCAACGCTTTCGGAAATTTTGGGGTTTATTGCTATCATATCCGGCAAGGGTTCGTTAATCTGTTGCAATGCTACAGCTACAATATTGTCGCCTTCAAAGGGCAACCGGCCAGTGGCCATCTCAAACATGACTATGCCCAAAGAATATATGTCTGTCTTATGGTCTACATAGCCGCCACGGGCTTGCTCCGGCGAGAAATAATGCGCGCTTCCCATGCTTTCGCCGGATGTAATGGTTGATGTTCTTGCGACGCGGGCTATACCAAAGTCCGCTACTTTAGCACTGCTGTTGTTGTCAACTAAGATATTATGGGGCTTGATGTCACGGTGAACGATTCCGGCACGGTGTGCCGCAGTAAGCCCTTCAGCTATTTGAATCGCCATGCCCAATGTCGCGTCGTTATCGAAGGGGGCGTAGTGGTTGATTATATCCTTAAGATTTGCGCCGTCGATATACTCCAGCACAATATAATAGATGGCACCGTCCTGACCGTAGTCAAAGATGCTTACGATATTAGGATGGTTTAAAGCCGCCGCGGCCATGGCTTCTATAGGAAAGCGCTTAACAAATTCCGAATCCGCAGCCAATTCTTCCCGCAATACTTTAAGAGTTATATATCGCTCGAGCTTCGTATCCCAGGCGCGGTAAACTACAGCCATGCCCCCGGTCCCGATAATGCTATCTATCTCATAGCGTTCGGCAATTAGCTGCCCCGCTGAAAGTTTCAATTTGTTTCACCCTTTACGTCTATGATTATTGCCGAAATATTATCTATACCGCCGTTATTGTTTGCGGCATCTATCAAAGCCTGCACCCGGGCCAAAGGCGGCGTGTTTTGTCTTGCGATGTTCAAAATTTCTTCATCTGACAGCATATCCGTAAGCCCATCTGTACATAACAACACAGTGTTTACCCCGCTTAAAGCGTAGATTGCGCCGTCTACATCTATAGGCGGCGGGCAACCGAGTACACGGGTTAGCTGGTTGCGGCTGGGGTGGGTTTTGGCATCGGCCGGAGTTAAGTGACCGGCCTGTACCATTTCCGCTACGTAGGTATGATCTGTTGTGATTTGGGTGATTTCCCCGTTTTTTATGATATAGATACGGCTGTCGCCTATATGCGCAACAGCCAGCTTGTCGCCAACAACCGCACAGGCCGAAAACGTCGTACCCATACCGCTTAGACCCGGGTCGTCAAGAGAATGCCCATATACCCTGTTATTTGCATGATTAACCGCCGCAACCAGCAGTGGCACGATATCATCGTGGGTTACGGAGGCAAACACCTCATGATTTGTTTTTAGAATAAATTCGTTGAAATACTCAAGAGATTTCGCACTGGCTACCTCGCCCGCGTTATGGCCACCCATACCATCGGCTACTATAAATAGGTTAGGAAGGGGGCCGGACTGATTGGTTGTGCTAAATATTGTATCTTCGTTATGGCTTCTAACTAAACCTACTGCAGTTAGGCCGGCTACATTCATATTACACCCCTTTGGATTTAATTTGCTTATTATAAACTGTTTTTTACCATCGCCGCAACAAAAAAACCGTCATTTGCTGGACCGGGCAGTATTTGAACGCAGTTATCTTCCTCAACAAATCGTATCTCGCGATACTGATGCATGTTTAACGGACGCATTTCAAACGGATGGTGATGCAAAAACCAGCGTATATTGCCGATATTTTCTTCCCGGGCTACCGTACATGTCGAGTAAACCAGCACACCGCCGGGCTTTACATACTTAGCGCCTATGGATAGCATTTGGCGCTGCTTTTCGGCCAGGGCCGTGATATCTTGCGGGGTACGATTGTATTTTATCTCGGGCCTTTTACGTATGGTGCCGAAGCCCGAGCAGGGCGCGTCTAAAAGTACCGCGTCTGCAGAGGCGTCAAGCCTCGGGTCATGGACTGTGGCGTCTTTGGTTTGCGGGGTTATGCAGGTAAGGCCCAGGCGCCGTTGCATATCGCTTATCAGGCTTGTGCGGTGAGGGTGTATGTCGAATGCGAGTACGCGCCCCGTATTGCACATTTTGCAGGCCGACGCAAAAGACTTACCGCCGGGGGCTGCGCATAGGTCTATGATTGTTTGACCGGGTTTTAAGTCCATGGCTGATACCGCAAAAATCGCACCCGGATCCATTACGATGAAAAGACCGTCGCAGAAAGCGGAGAGTTTTGAAATATCGCCTGTGTTGCGTATGGCGAGGAAATCACCGAGGAGAGAGCCTCCCTCGTCATTGCGAGGAGTTCCGTCATCGCTTCGCAACAACGAGCAGACGGACATCGAATCTACTCCTTCATCCCGAAAGCGCTCGGCCAAACTATTCACACTGGTTTTGTGCGTATTAGCAAGGATAGTAACCGGCGGCACCAAATGGCTGTTATGGCAGAATGTTTCGGCTTCTTCCTCCCCCAGCCATTTGACAAGGCTTGATGCAAGCCATCCGGGGTAGGAATACCGCCTTGCCAGATACGCAGGGCTACCGGCTTTTGGCATGGGTGGGTTGCTTGGCTGGCGTGCAATGGTCCTTAGCACCCCGTTAACAAA
>Ga0123355_10018959_pt1 | contig 10942 bp, 10 predicted proteins | sample TergutEmb28metaG_3_FD_89872 | JGI IMG/M metagenome (GOLD analysis project Ga0123355, IMG submission 89872) | Embiratermes neotenicus P1 segment gut microbial communities from Petit-Saut dam, French Guiana - Emb289 P1 | ecosystem: Host-associated > Arthropoda: Insects > Digestive system > Gut ...
CGCAAACCGCCTGGGACAGGATGTCATCGAAGTGCTGGATGCACTCAAGCTGTCCCGACCGGTCCTGATTGGGCACTCGGTCGCTGGTGAGGAGCTAAGCTATATCGGCTCTCGTCATCCCGAGAAAGTGGCAGGGCTCATCTACCTGGAAGCCGGTTACCCCTATGCGTTCTACGACGCTGAGCTCGGCGACCTGATAGTCGATGTCAACGAGCTTCGGTCGAAGCTCGACGCGCTGGAGGATGCGCTGTTTTCAGACGACCGGAGCGTTGCACGGGAGCTGCTGTCGACCGAGTTGCCGTTATTGACTAAGGATCTGCAGGAGTATGCGCCCGCCGCCCGGCCTTCGGCAGTTGATGGCATCTGGCTGGGTCCAGGCATCCGGTCGAAACGTGTGCAGCTCACGGTGAACAGCAACGCTAACGGGCGTGAGCGGTGCATCTTCGACTCCGTCGACGAGTTTGCCTTCGGGCTGGACTGTACGAACGTGGTCTGGTCCCCGCCGGACTTCACCTTCGATGTCCCAGATTTCATGGGAAAATACACCGGCAAGCTATCCGCCGACGGCCAGTCACTATCGGGAACCTTCACTTCGGGCGACATGACTGTGCCGCTCAATCTAGCGCGTCAGACTACGGCCATTCCAGCACCGGAACCTCCACCAAGGCCGATGGCCGCCCGGGCTATGCTGGCCGGGGAACGTAGGTTTCCGGCGATCAACGCGACGCCCGTGCTGGCTATATTCTCAGTCTCGCCCGGAGCATCCAACGAGCCGCAGATCGCCGCATTCGAGCACGCAATGCCAGCTGCACATGTGGTCCGCCTGTCAAACGCAAACCACTACGTCTTCATGTCCAATAAGGAAGACGTGCTGCGGGAGATCAACGCCTTCATTGCCGGGTTGCCGGCGACACCCTAGCATGCCCAGCGTGTCGTCCTGCCACGGCTGGCGGGACCGCGGCGGGTCGCTATCGTACATGGGCTCCTCTTGCGATTCGCTGTGGAAGGGATGCATAGGCGGCAATCTCTTGGGGGTCAACAGATGGTGGGGCGAGATCAGCGCAGCTCGTTGATGGCGTGCTGCAGGATCTCATCGGGCAGGTGGTTGATCTTCTTGGCGGCTGCCATCTGCAGAGCGGCCAGCAGGATGCGACCGGCCTGGCGCGGCAGACCCTGGGAGGCCTGTCGTAGCAGCTCCATGCCTGAGTCGCTGATCAAGGTCTGAGAGCAGCCAGCGGACTTGAAGCCATGCTGGACGAGCTGGGCGAAGCGCTCGCGCTCGGTCACAGGCTTTAGCTGCACGCGTGCGTGGATGCGACTGCCGAGGGCGGCATAAGCGACGCGATCGAGGAGCTGCGCGAGCTGGGGGTGACCGACGAGCCAGACGGTGAGCAGGTCACGGCTATCGAAGGCGAAGTTGAGAAACGCCGGCAGGTCCCGGAAGAAAACCGGCGGGAGGTTCTGGGCCTCGTCAATGATCCACAGGGGCGTGACCTGCTTGTTGTCGGCCAGATCCAGTACACGGGCCTTGAGCTCACGCCAGAGGGCTGCGCGACGGTGAGGAGGGTCCAACCCCAGAGCGAGAGCCAGGGAGCGGTACAAATCCAGCCGTCCAAAATCGGTCTCGCAGAGGTAGACGGGCATGCCTCGGCCTTCCCCGGCGACGCAGCAGCCCCTACCGGGCCGCGACATTAACCGCTCCGGCCTTCCTCAGGCTGAGGTCAACTCCTCAACCTTCTCGAGCAGGTCGCGCTCGAATCCAGGGTCGAACGCGCCGGCTTCGGCTCGGACCTGCTGCAGGCAGGCACGATAGCTCTCTGCGGCCTTTCCCCGCTCCCCGCGAGCCTCGTACACCATCCCCAGCCGCCAGTGCCCGTCGACGACCTCGGGGTACTCCTCCAGCAGCTTGCGAGCGGCCTGCTCGGCCTCATCCAGGCGGCCTGCCTTGATCAGGCGGACGACGGCGTTGGAAGCGGCGTCCAGCTCCTGGGCCTGCCGGTAGGCTTCCCGAGTGGCCTCTTGTCGCTGCTGCTCGCGTGCGCGATCGGCGGCCGACTGCTCGGCCTGATCCTTCTCCCGGCAGCACAGCTTGTACTGCTTGCCGCTCCCGCAGTGGCAGGGTGCGTTGCGGCCTGGCTTCTTGCTCATCCGCCTACTGTACCAAGGCGGCCCTCAGCCTAGTCAGAGTGCCCGGATAGCCGGTTGATCCCGGCTGCCCTCCGGCGCCGGCCGCGGGCGTGGCCGCAGGGCAATTCTCAGAGCTGAGCCGGCGCGGTCTGTCCCGCCATCACCACGGAGCCATACCGGACATATTCCTTGGATCGTCTTACGCTTGCAGGGAGCGAGAACCTGAAAACTCCCCAAACGAACCTGGGACAAATGACTTCGTTAAGCCCTCAATATCGGAGGACGTAACATCCTGGATCATTTGCGCCTTCTCCAGCGTAAGCGTTGATCAAATTGTGCTGCTCGGGTCTCAGACCTACGCGACGCTTGGATCAGACAGCTGTAAGAGGGCGGTGGTTCCAGGCCGTCAGGCCCCAGCAAGCTTCACTCTGTGGCAAAGCGGGTGGCACTGCACTCGACGCAATTGCGACTATGGCGCGCCAGATGGACATGCGGACAGATGGGCTATTTGTGGCGCGCAAGCACTTCGAACTCCCTGGCTGCGTCCAAAAGCTCCCCTTCGGTTATGAAGTCAGAGCCCGAAGGATCGAAGGCGACTCCGCCGAACCGAGCCACAAGCACCGATGCTGCGTAGAAGGCAGACGCGGCTTCAAGAAAGTCACCTTGGTACACCATGGAGTAGATGACGGGCGATGGAAGTGTTATGTTCGCCAACTGAGGGTATTCAGCACTCATTTCGGCGAAGCTTTCAATGAAAAATTGGAAGCTAGACTTTCTGCCTCGCAGTCGTAGAGGAATAACCCCCTGCCGGCGCAGATTTGTCCCCTTGACGAACTGTATTGGAACGTCGTGCTCATTCAACCCCTTTTGCCAGGCCACGGCAGTCGGAGATCGATCGTCCGCCAGGATCACAAATAGCGCCATCGACATATGATCTCCTCCTGAGTTGGCCCAAAGTAGCGCACACGAGGGCTCGAGTCGGACGCAGCTTTCTTTGCGGCTAAGCGCGCTGATCGAGCCGCGTTTGGGCGCTTAGCGTAGACGTGGCCACCGCCAACTCAGCGTGCGCTCAAAGGAACGAGGAGCGCCAGGTGGGCTCGCGGGCCGCCGCATCATCTCGGCGACGCCGGTGATTTTCGACGCTTCAGCGGCGCCGCGCAGCAGCCAGCCGGGGTGCGCAGCTAGAGGGCGGCAATCAGGCAAGACAGGTCCACATCGGAGACTGGAGCGACGGGAGCGCCGCGCGGAGCCGTGGGAGTCAAGCGACCGGGTGGCCTACCTCGTTCGTGCTGCCGGTCCACGCCATTTGGGAAGCATGTCGAGGGGGGGGTGGGGAACCAAAGGTCGCGTTTACCAGGCGTTGACGGCGAGGTGCGCTAACAGGGATGGAGTGCTAAGTGCTTGATTTTATGGTGCCGGGAATAGGATTCGAACCTACGACCCGCGCATTACGAATGCGCTGCTCTACCAGCTGAGCTATCCCGGCGTGGGCGCCGAATTCTATAGGTCGGGCGCGCCTGCGTCACGCGCCGCACAGTCCGCTCTGGCCCAAGCCCAAGCCTGGAACGGCCTCCTAGGACTTCTTGCGCAAGCGGATCACGATGTCGATACCAGCGACTTCGGTGCCCGGTGGTGGCGCGGGGAGGCGGCTGAACTCGACCTCGGGCACCGGCACATCGATCAGCGCACCGTTCGTCACATCATGAAAATGATAGTGCGCGTCCACATTGGAGTCGAACCAGGCGCGTGAGCAGTCCAGCGCGAGCTGCCGGATGAGCCCGCGGGCCGCGAACAGGTTGAGAGTATTGTAGACCGTGGCCTTCGAGACCCGTGCACCGGAGCCCCGCAGGCTCGCCAGGATCTGCTCCGCGGAGAGATGCTGCGGAGCCGACAGGAGTAGCGCAGCGATACGCACTCGCTGAGCCGTCGGACGGATCCCGCATCCCGCGAGCCGCTCTTCACACTTGACTATGGCCGCTGGGGACGGTGGCACGCTCGTGTCCATATTCGGGATTATAGCCGCAATAGCCACAAAATCGTCGCTGATCGTGGACCCGCCGTCATCTATTGGGTCCGCAAAGCGTTTTGAGCTCATGGTCCTTGCGCCCCGAAGCGCTCAGGGCTCCAGCGAGAGCCCTACGTAGGGTATCTTTGCTTGCTCGACGATACCGCACCGAGCCAGGGAGGAAACCAGCACATGACCCATCCCTTCCGCGCGCGGCGGCTGCTCCCCACGGCCGTGGCGGCTTTGATCGGTGTCTCGTACTGCTTCGCAAGCGACCTGACGGCCTCCGGCGCCCGGGGGCAAAACGTGAGCCCATCGCTAGTCTCCCTGCATCCGCAGAATTTACCGCCGCACAGGTCCGTGGGCAATTCCGTGGCCATGGATTTAGATACAGCCATTGTGGGTGCACCCGGAGACAGCAGTGGCACCGGGGCGGCCTACGTGTTCACGCGCGCGCTCACCGGGGAATGGCGGCAGCAGGCGCAGCTGACCAGCGCCGATGCGACGAGCGGCGATGAGTTCGGTGCCTCCGTGGCCGTCGCAAGCGAGACGGCCCTGGTGGGCACCGGTGTGAGCGATTCACCGGCTGCGTACGTGTTCGTGCGCCACGGCTCGACTTGGACCCCCGAGGCGAGGCTGGATGTCGGCCGGGGAGTGATGAGCGTCGCGCTGTCCTCCTCCGGAGACCGGGCCGTGGTGGGCGTGTCCGGGGCGGTCAATCCAACGATCGAGGCCGCCTACGTGTTCGCGCGCGGCCCCGGCAAGTGGGTGCAGGAAGCCGTCCTGGCTCCCAATCCCGGTACGCCCCCGGGCAGCGGCTTCGGGTACGCGGTCTCCATCTCCGACAATGTCGTGGCGATCGGCGCCCAGGGGGAGAACAGCTCCAATGGCGCCGTGTACATCTTCGAGCGGGACGCGGGGGGCACGTGGAGGCGGCAGGTCCGCCTGGCGCTCGTCAGCACCGATCACTCCCCGGCAATGTTCGGCTGGAGTGTCGGACTCGCCGGCCGCACGCTCATGGTGGGCGCCTTTGGCGAGAACGACTTCCGGGGTGCTGCCTACATCTTTCAGCAGACCCAAGCGGGCCTGTGGTCGCAGCAGGCGCGGCTTGTGCCGGATGCGAGGAGCCCCGGCTACCAGTGCTTTGGTTTCGCGGTTGGGCTCACTCTCTACGGGGCGCTGATTGGCCAGCCTTGCGACGGGGAGGGGGGCGGGCTCAGCACCCGCGTGTACGTGTTCTCGCGGGGTACGAGCGGCGCATGGGCGCGGCGCGTCGCGGTCTCCTCCCCGGCCGCCGCGGACACCGCCAATTTCGGGGCAGCGCTTGCCACGAACGGGCTCGATGTGGTCATCGGCTCACCCAGCGAGAACCCCGCAGGGGCCGCCTACGTCCTCGAGTGCTTGCCCTGCCTGCTCTACGGCGGCGAGCGTCCGTAGAGCCAAGCCTTGGGTCAGGCCGCCGGCGCCTCAGGCGGCCGCGGCGAGCTTGCTCTGCAGGTGCTGGGCCAGCTCAGCGATCGTCGGATAGTCGAACAGCTCGGTGAGCTCGACCTGGCCCGGATACTCGCGATCGATGTGCTCGTGGATCTCGATCAGCTTCAGCGAACTGGCGCCAATCTCGAACAGGTTGTCGTGCAGGTCCACACGCTTGCCCTCGAGGGCGGCATCGCAGATCGTCTTGAGCTTGTCCTCAATTTCAGTGCGCGTGGCTGACCCCGGGGCGCGCTGGGCCGCACGCAGCGCCGCGAGCTCGGCCAGCTGCGCGTCGAGCTCGCCGGCGATATAGCTCTCCTGCAGCACATGCCGCTGGATCTTGCCGCTGGTGGTCTTGGGAATCCGCTTGACCGGCACGACGGCTGCGACCTCGAGCCCGGCGCGCTCGTTGATGAGACGAGTGAGGAGCGTGGCGAGGGGCAGGAACTCCGGCAGCTCGCCGCGATGCAACACGAAGGCGATGAGCTGCTCGGTGTCGGCTCCCGGGGGCCGCGCTCCGGCCGCGACGACCTTGCCGAGCTCGAGCCCGGGTGCGTCCTGCACCAGCGCCTCGAGGTCGTGCGGGTAGTAGTTCTGGCCGTTGACGAAGATGATCTCCTTCGCGCGCCCGCAGATATACAGCTCGCCCTCGTGGATCAAGCCGAGATCGCCTGTGCGCAGCCAGCCATCGGCGGTGAAGGTCGCGGAGTTGATATCGGGCGCCTCGTAGTAGCCGCGCGTGACATTCTCGCCGCTGATGTGTACATGGCCCACTGCGGCTTCGGGTACGGGCTGGTCGTCATCGCCTGCAATGCGCACCTGACAGTACGGGATCGCTCGGCCCTCGCTCACCAGCTCCACGGCATCCGCAGAGCTCGCGGGCGTGGGTTGCACCGGGCTGCCGACGCTCAGGCCATGACGATTCAGGCTCAGTGTGCGCAGCGGCGCACCCAGTTGCGGGAAGCTGACAGCGAGCGAGGCCTCCGCGAGACCATATACCGGGTACATCGCAGTGCGCTTCAGGCCTGCCGGAGCGAGCCGGCTCAGAAACGTCTCGCACAGCGGCACATGGATGGGCTCTGCACCGTTGAAGATCAGGCGCACGCTCGAGAGGTCCAGCCCCTCCGGTTGGCGCTCGCCGAGCACCTTGAGGTAGTGCTTGTAGCCGAAGTTCGGCGAGCACAGGATGCTCGCGCGTACCCTCGAGGCGAACGCGAGCCACAGCAGCGGGCGGCGGATGAAGAGCTCGGTCGGCATGAGGTGCGCGTGCACCCGGTTGCCGAACATGACGAGATGAAAGCCGATCAGGCCCATGTCATGGGTGAGCGGCATCCAGGAGAGGCTCACATCATCCGCCGTGAACCGCGCGGCTTGCGTGGAGCCGCGCATGTTGGCCATGATGTTGCCATGCGTGAGCACCACGCCCTTGGGCTCGCTGGTCGAGCCGGATGAGAACTGGATGAAGGCCACATCATCGGCTTGCACCGCGGCAGGCTTGCCGGCGCGCGAGATGTCATCGAGATCATCCACCACGAAGGCCCGCGTGCGCAGGTCCTCCCAGAGCGCTGTCTCCCCGACCTGCGAGGCAAAGGTGCCGATGCGGTCCAGGGCGCGCCGCTCGCTGTAGATGAAGGGCTTGCCGAGCTTGCGCGCAATCCTGAAGAGCTTCAGGCGGTGCTCATCGCTGATGCCGAGGGCCACCGGCACGGGGACCAGGCCGCCGAGGACCCCGGCCCAGAATGCATCGATGAACTGCTCGTTGTGGCCCAGCAGCAGGATCAGCTTGTCGCCGCGGCGCGCGCCAATGCGCTGCAGGTGATACAGGATGCCGAGCGCTCGCTCGTAGATTTCCCCGTAGGCGACGTCGCGGGCTTCGTTCTCCCCCTCGAGGTAGGTGACGCTGCGCGGCGCGCTGCGGTTGGCCTCCATCAGCTCCGTGAGGGTCGTGACGTTCAACATCAGCGGCGTTCCAGCTTCATGTGCAGGGGGTTGCGCGTTCGCAGGTTGATCTGCGCTTCAAGCTCGAGCGGTTCATCGGGCACGTAGGTGAGTCGGTAGCGGCGGCCGGCCTTGTACAGATGCACGAGCATCTCGTAGAGCGCGAGGGTCTCACCGATGCAGTGCCGCGGACCCGCTGCGAAGGGCATATAGGCAAAGCGTGGCCGCTGCGCTTCGTGCTCGGGCGCGAAGCGCTCGGGCCAGAAAAGCTCGGGGTCCTTCCAGTACCGCGGATGCCGGTGCAAGAGATACAGCGGCAGCAGGACATTGGTGCCCGGCGGGATCTCGTAGCCACCCAGCACGTCCGCCTCGATGGTCCGGCGCGAGAGGACCCATCCGGGTGGGTACAGCCGCAGCGCCTCGTTCACCACCTGGCCGGTGAAGGCGAGAGCCTCCATCTGCGCCAGGTCAGGGGCCGGCACATCGGTGGCCGCATCGAGCTCGGCATGCAGCCGCGCCTCGACCTCGGGGTGCTGGGAGATGAGGTACCACGTCCAGTTGAGCCCGCTGGCGGTGGTCTCGTGCCCGGCGACAACCAGGGTCATGAGCTCATCGATCAGCTCGCGTTCGCTCATGGGATCGCCAGTGTCCTTGTCGCGGGCGCTCATCAGCATCGCGAGGAAGTCCAGGTGCTCCTCTTGCTCGGCGCGACGCCGGGCAATGAGCTCGGCCACCAGCCGTGTCAAGGAGCGGAACTTGTAGGCGAACTGCAGGTTGCGAGCAGGCTCCTTGGCGACCACCTCGAAGGGGTTGGCACCGCTTTCCTGCGTGAGGCGATCGAGGTCGCGCCCGAAGATCGAGCGCAAGACGATGTCCAGGGTCAGGGCGCTCATCTCATCGGTGAGGTTCACGATCTCACCGCGGCGCTCGATGGTGTCCCAGCGCGCGAGGAGGCGCTCGTTGGCCGCAGTGAGCAGCGAGCTGAATTGAGTCAGCACGCGGCGGTGGAAGTACGGCTGCATCATGTAACGCTGGCGCTTCCATAGCTCTCCCTCGCTCGTCATGATGCCCTTGCCGAGGAGGATCCTGACGCGATCCAGGCCGATGCCCTTGGTGTAGTTGCGATGGTTCGAGACCAGCACCCGCTTGATGTCTTCGGGGTGGTGCACCACGTAGGTGTACGCCTTGCGCGCGGGCACGAACACGCGGTAGGTGTCCCCATGGCGGGCAAACAGCTCGATCATCCGCTCCAGGGAATCATCCGTGGAGCCGACGTCGAACTGGAGCTCCGCCTCGGGCGGTTGGTTCTGGGCGGACGGGCTTGCTGCCATCTGCGGCTACTGCGGCCAAGCGAAACCGTAATCTTATATTTGCGCCCGGGAGCTTTTCCACGGAAACTTCGCGCCCTTGAAGTCCAAGCCCACAGCTGATCCCGCCGCCGCCCTCGCTCCTTGCGCCCAAGAATGAACGCGCCTCACGATGACGGGGGGATGCGCAATACCCTCTACCGCAGGGTCACGCACTCCGGCAGACGCATGACCTTGGCCAGGCGGCTGCTGTACGCGGCCGCGCTTCCGCTGGGGGTTGCCATCATCAAGCTGTGGTGGCGCATGTGTCGCATCGAGCGCGTGGAGGGCGCCGAGCATCTGGATGAGGCCCTGACCCGCTTCCCCTCGCTCGTGCCCTGTTACTGGCACCAGCACCAGCTGTACTGCGGCAAGTACCTGGTCGAGCAGCGCGCGCGCGGCCTCACGGTCGGCTGGCTCGTCAGCCCCTCGGTGGACGGTGAGATCGGAGCAATGCTGGTGCGCCGCTTTGGCGGTCGCGTGATCCGCGGCTCCTCCACCCATACCGGCGCGAAGGCGCTACGCGATTACTATCACGCGCTCGTCAAGGAGAACGTCTCCCCGATCATCACGCCCGACGGGCCCCGTGGCCCGCGCTTCAAGTTCAAGCCTGGCGCGATCCTCCTGGCGCAGATGTCAGGCCGGCCGATCCTGCCCATGGCGTATGCGGCCTCGCGCGCCTGGATGATCAAGTGGGACAAGTTTGTAATCCCGGTACCCTTCTCGCGGATCGCGCTCGCGATAGGGCCACCGCGCTACGTGCCGCGGGTGACGGACGCTGCAACCCTGGAGCGCCTGCAGGGCGAGATGGAACAGGAGCTGCGGCGGCTGTACACGGCAGCGCGCGCGGCCTTGGGGCATGGCTGATCGCACATGAATGATCGCTCCGTGAGCACACCGCTCCCGCCGCCGCTCGTCATGCGCTGCGGAGCGCTCGGCGACATGGTGTTGCTGACTGTGCTGCTGCGCGCGCTGCACACACGCTTCGGCACCCCGGTCGATCTCATCTGCTCCGGAAGCTGGACCGGGACGCTGCTTCAGGGACAGGAGAGCCTGGGGCGCGTCTTCTTGCTGGGCAGCCGGCACATACCCTACTGGCTCAGCCTGCGCCAGCGCCGGCTGAGCGCGTGGCTCAAGGACCGCGGGCCCGGCCCCACCTGGTTCTGCGACATGGGCGTGGGGCGGGAGCTGCTCGCCCGCGGTGGCATACCGGATGATCATGTGTGTGACTCGATCCAGTTCCCCTGGGTCCCCGGGGAGAGCTTCGCAGACCGCTATCTGCGGCTTGCGAGCCTGACCCCGCCCGGCCTGGCTGGTCTGCTGCCGCCCGCCGTGCCCGGTACGCTGCGCGCAGCGCAGCTGCACGTCTCGCCCGCCGCGCGCAGCAGCGTGCGCGGCTGGCTCGAGCGCCGCCAGCTCGCCCGGCCCTTCATCGTGATTCATCCAGGTTGCCGGCATGTCTTGCGCCGACGCCTGCGGCCACGCTCCGGCACCAGCAAGTACTGGCCCGAGGAGCGCTGGGCGCAGGTGGTAAGAGCCGTGCGCAAGCGCTGCCCGGAACATGCCATCCTGTTCACGGGAACGGGACCGGAGGCACGCCTGAACGCGGACATCATCCGCCGTGCCGCCATCGCGGATGCCCACAACGTCGCCGGCGAGCTGCGGCTGCCGGAGCTCGTCGCGCTGCTTGCGCAGGCGAGCAGCCTGATCGGTGTGGATACCGGCCCTGCGCATGTCGCTGCGGCGCTGGGCTGCCCGACCGTGGCGCTCTTCGGGAGGGCCGATCCTGCGCTCTATCGTCCCGGCGGTGCCACCACCCCGGCGGTGGCCTTGAGCGGCGTGACCGATGGCTCTCCGAGCATTCTCGGGATCACCCCCGAGGCGGTGATCGCGGCCTGGAACGAGCTCACCCGTAGTGCGGGCGCGCGGCACAGCGGGGCGGCCTATCGAGCCCCCGAGGGCACAGCTCACTAGCTTTTTGTTCCCCGAGCAGTGTGCGAGAATCGAGTCAATCAAACTAGAAATCTGCAGCGCGAACATCGAGCGCCGCGGC
>Ga0123355_10018960_pt1 | contig 10941 bp, 9 predicted proteins | sample TergutEmb28metaG_3_FD_89872 | JGI IMG/M metagenome (GOLD analysis project Ga0123355, IMG submission 89872) | Embiratermes neotenicus P1 segment gut microbial communities from Petit-Saut dam, French Guiana - Emb289 P1 | ecosystem: Host-associated > Arthropoda: Insects > Digestive system > Gut ...
CGAGTCCCGCGCCGCCGGACACGATAACGTTCGCCTCTGTCAGTGAAACCATTTCCTTCATCGCTTTGACGATTTCAAGGACGTCCATACGGATATCGCCCTTTTTGAACGTCGCCTCAAGGTCAATCCGCTCACCGATCTTACCTGCCGCGCGCTCCGGCTTTGTCATAACGCCGGGCCGCACGGTGGACATCTGCGGGCGGTGTTCCGGGCAGACAATCGTCGCCATCAGGTTGCCGCCGAACGCCGGGCGGGTCTGCATAAGCTTTTTGTCCTCGGGGTCGATATCGAGTTTCGTGCAGTCGGCGGTGAGGCCGGTTTCGCAGCGGACTGCGAGGCACGGGCCGAGGTCACGGCCGATATGCGTCGCGCCCATCAGCACGATCTCGGGTTTATATTGCAGTATCGCTTTATAGATAACCTCTGTGTAAGCGTCGGTGTTATATGTCTTAAGTTCAGGCGCGTTCGCGTAGTAGACCTTGTCCGCGCCGTACTCAAACAGCTCGGCAACAAGCCCGTCAACACCCTCGCCGCAAAGGACGGCGCAGACTTTGCATCCGATTTCGTCGGCAAGACGCTTGCCCTCACCCAAAAGCTCAAGCGAAACGCCCATCAGCGCGCCCTCGCGCTGTTCCGCAAATACCCACACGTCTTTATACTGTGTTATGTCGATCGCGACGCGGTTTGACGCCGCCGCTTCCTGCTCTTTTTCAAAAGCGTTAAACGGGCAGAATTTCGGCTCAAGACACTGGTTGCACATGTTACACTCCGGGCCGATTACAGCGAGCTTGCCATCCATGGAAATAGCGCCCTGCGGGCACTTTTTGACGCACGCCTCACAACCCACACATTTATCCGCGATAACTTTTATAGCCATATTTGTATTCCTCCCTTAGTGATCCGCAAGCACATGCTTCTCGTTAAGCTTAGCGACGAGAGCCTGCGCCATTTCCGGAACGGTGCCTATGAGCATTTCGCCCGCGCCTTTCGGGGGCGGGGTAAAGCTCTTATGAACCTGCGTCGGGCTTGCGACCAAGCCAACATCTGCGGGATTTACATTCAACGCGTTCTCGTCCCAGACCAGGATGTCTTTTTTATACGCGTCCTCGATCTGCGAAACGGTCATGTAGCGCGGCGTGTTGAGTTCCTTAATCGCCGTCAGGACGCACGGCGTCTGGACTTCGATGACCTCAAACCCATCTTCAAGCGCGCGCTCAACGACGACTGTGTTCTTTTTGATCTCACGGATTTTCTGAACGTATGTGACCGACGGTATGCCAAGCCTCTGCGCCGTCTGCGGGCCGACTTGAGCAGTGTCGCCGTCGATCGCCTGGCGGCCTGCGAACAGGATGTCAAACTTGCCGATTTTGTTCACGCCGGCGGCAAGCGTTGTGCTTGTCGCGCAGGTGTCCGCGCCGCCGAACGCGCGGCTTGACAGCAAGTAAGCGTCGTCCGCGCCCATGGCGAGGCACTCGCGGAGCATGTACATAGCCTGCGGGGGGCCCATTGATACCACCGACACCGTCGTACCCGGGTGCTTGTCCTTCAGCGCAAGCGCCTCTTCAAGCGCGTTTGCGTCGTCGGGATTTAATATGGAGGGAACACCCTCACGGATAAGCGTGCCCTTTACAGGGTCGATCTTAACCTCGTTCGTATCCGGCACTTGCTTTGCCAAGACAATTATTTTCATTGTTACTCCTTTCCATGTTTCGCGCCTCCGGCTTCGCCGGGAGCGAAACGGCGGCGCAGGGAGGGCTTTGCCCGACCGCGCGTTAAATTACCCCTACTTACCAATAATGTTGCCGGCGATGACCATCTGCTGAACCTGAGACGTTCCCTCAAAGATGGTGAAGACGCGGCAGTCGCGGTACATGCGTTCAACTTTATATTCCCTAATGAAGCCGTAGCCTCCGTGGATTTGGACAGCCTTCGCGCATATCTCGTTACAAGTTTCGGAGGCGAAATATTTCGCCATCGACGCGGCGGTTCCGGCTTCGGGGCTGCCCACGCCTTTGAGTTCGGCCGCCCTATAAACAAGTTCCTTTGCTGCTTGAAGCTTTGTGGCCATGTCGGCTATCATAAAGCTGATGGCCTGGAAATCCGCGATACGCCGGCCGAACTGCTTGCGCTCTTTGGCGTATTTGATGGACTCGTCAAGCGCGCCCTGCGCGACACCAATGCTTGTCGCGGCGACGCCGATACGGCCGATATCGAGGGTCTTCATCGCGTTTTGGAAACCCCTGTTCTCTTCTCCCAAGAGATCGCTCTTATGCACACGCACATCCTCAAGGATAATGTCAGAAACGGGACAACCGATAGTACCCATCTTATGTTCGGCCTTGCCGCAGGATACGCCTGGCAGCGTCATATCGACTATGAACGCGGAGATGCCGCGTGAACCCTTCTGGCTCATGTCGGTCTTGGCGTATACTATGGCCCAGTCGGCAACCGGCGCCGTGGTGATAAATGTTTTGCGGCCATTGAGTACATAATAGTCACCGTCACGGACAGCCGTTGTGACCGTTCCGCCCGCGTCGGAACCGGCGCCCGGCTCCGTCAGCGCAAAGGCCATGATTTTCTCGCCGGCTGCAATCGGCGGTATATATTTTTTTAACTGCTCTTCGGTGCCGGCCAGCATAACCGGCCCGCCGCCAAGAGAGTTCGCCCCGGACACCCATATGTCCGTCACGGCGCTCACGCGGCCAAGCTCTTCTAGCACAATAGCGTAAGATATGTAATCCGAGCCTTGTCCGCCGTATTCTCTGGGCATTATAATGCCAAAAAATCCAGCTTTTCCCAACTTGGCGAGCAACTCTTTGGGGTACTCGCCGGTCTCTTCAATCTCGTCAAGGACAGCGTTGGTCAGCTCGGTCTCGGCGAAATCGCGCGCGAGCTTCCTGACAAGATTATGCCTTTCTGAAAAAATCATTCATTCTCCTCCTAAAATGTAAGCCCAATAAGGCCTGTTATATAAAAATACAGTCAAAAACATTATAATGGTTTCACAAAATAATTGTATTACTTTGTTTAATACTTTTTCTTGAAAACATTCATGTTTTATGCTAGAATGGACGGGAAAAGGTACACAATCTTACGTACCGTGATATATGATGCCATTATTTAGCGCTTAAATAGGGGGAATATTTATGAGTTCGACTCTTTTTGATTATGAATGGCAGTTTCTTTTTCAGATGTCCACGCGTATCAATTACTGCGGTTCCTACAATGATCTCGGCAACACTTTCCTGCAGCAGATGCGCACACTTATCCCATTTAGCGCCGGCGTGATCTTTCAGGCCGGCAGGTCAAACGGGCACGCGGTTTTGACAAATCCCATTTCGACGGAACCTGTTAACGACAGTTCGGACCACGCCTTTTTTATCGAGGGGCGGTACCCCCACTGGGATGAGTTTATCATGTCGCCGTACAGTTCCGTGTTCCGGCAGTCTGATATAATCCCGCCCGGGAAATGGGAAAAAACGCGGGTCTACCGCGAGGTGTGGCAGCCTAAGGATATTTTCTGGGGACTCTTTACCGCCCTTGTCTATAAGGATATCCCGCTCGCCATTTTAGGCCTCATGCGCGACAAAGATGGCGGCGATTTTTCCGCGCGCGATATCTACATTATGAACACGCTTAAAGACCCGCTTGAGCGGAAGTTTTTCAACATTTTAGAAGACCGGGCGCAGAACGGCTCCTCCGGCGCGGACGCGGTCTTAAAAACGGCCGCGGATTTCGGGCTTACAAAGAGGGAGACTGAAGTCGTCGCCTTAGTCTGCACCGGCAAGAGCAGCGACGAGATGTGCCAGCAGCTTTACATCACCCACGCGACGCTGAGTAAACATCTGTCGAATATATACGCCAAGACAAAGGCCAAAAATCGTACCCAGCTGTTCGCGCTGTTCCAGTAGGGGGCGACCGGCCCCGGTCATCTGCGGGCGGCAGGATGCCGTCCCTACAGGTTTCCGCACATCACGGCCCCCATCGAACGCGGCGAAGCCCAGTAAAGTTTTCTTTTTGCTTCTTTTTCTTTTCCAAAAGAAAAAGAAGACAGGAGGTGCGGCATGAAGAGAAAATTAGTATCGGCGGTCACGGCGTTGGCTATCATGCTTGTGCTGACGTTTTTCGCGCCCCCTGTTTCGCGCGCGGCCGTGACTCCGTATTTTATCGCGGTCAACGACACGCTACTGCCGCTTGACGATAGCACGATGCCGCTTATCCACAACGGTATTTATTTCGTGCCGTACGCGGTGTTCCGAGGGGTTGGGATATACTCCGCGTCTTCGCTCAGGGATTCGCGCGTGCTGCTCTACAGAGGCGACAGTTCGCTGAATTTCCAGGTAGGCGGCATGACCACCGACCAGGGCGGCAACTCGCTTCTATGGCCGTCCGCTCGCAGGGACGGCAACCGGCTTTACGTGCCGCTACGGCAGGTTACTGAATATTTCGGTCTGTCTTATGAGATTATCGAAGTTTCCCGAGACATTATCCCGGACTCTGATATATCGCTGATACGGATCACGTCGGACGCGGCGATTATACCCAACGCCGTGACATTCGCGTCCATGCGCGGGGGCTATCTGCGCGACGCTTACAACCGGTATTTCGCAACGACCGGCCCCGATAACGATATCCCGCCGGTTGACCTGCCGCCGGACCACAGTGACGTTACGGTATATTTAAGCTTCCATGATATCTCCTCCTACGGCGCAGCCAGGATATTGGACTTGCTTGAATCGCCGGCCGCGCCGGGTTTCCGCGCCGGATTTTTCGTCAGCGCCGATGATATTATAAACAATCCCGGTCTTATACGCCGGATATTCGGCGGCGGTCATGCAATCGGAATATGGCTCGCATACGGCACATACGACGAGTATCTTCACGCGTCCGCCCTGCTTTTTGAGGCGGCAAAGATCACGACCATAATCGTTTCGGCCGATGACGCCACGGAAACTGCAACCGCAACGGCGGACTTGCATGGGCTTATATTCTGGGATGCGTCGATAAGCTTTGCCTCCGGCAATGTCACAACGCCCGGCATCACCGGTGTTATTTCGACCGTCAGCGGAGCGCGGCAGAATTTGCGGTTTACATGCTGTGAAAGCACAGCGTCGGCACTTCCCGGAGTTTTCTCTTTCCTACGCACATACTCGTACACGGCGGGCCTGATTACCGAAACAGCCGCGCCGATAACACAGTAAGGAGATCAAAATGGACCAAAATCTCAAAGCCGTGGTTCTCGCCGCAGGGCGTGGCACGCGCATTCAAACCGAGGATAACGACTTACCCAAAGTCATGCGCCCCATACACGGGCGGCCGATGCTGTCATATGTTCTCGACGCGCTGTCGTTTATCGACAAAGCGGACACCATCATCGTCGCCGGGTACAAAAAAGACGAGGTTATCGACCACTTCCCCGGATATCGCTTTGCGATTCAAACAGAGCAGCTGGGCACCGGTCACGCCGTCATGGCGGCGACAGGCGAACTGCTCTCTTTTGACGGTGGTGTGCTGGTGTGCTGCGGCGATATGCCGGCGGTCAGGCGCGAGACTTACCAAGCACTTGCGCGCGCGCACTTTGAGGAGGATAACGACTGCACGATGCTTACCGGCGAGTCCGCACTCGCACTGCCTTATGGCCGTGTCATCCGCGACCGAGACGGGCGGTTCCTGCAAGTAGTCGAGCAGCGGGACTGCACACCGGAACAACTTCACATCACCGAACTCAACAGCGGCGTTTATATATTCCGCTCCGAGATGCTTCTTGGCGCGCTCAAAAATCTAAAAAACGATAACGCGCAGGGCGAATATTACCTGCCCGACGTGCCGGTGATAATGCAGGCCGGCGGCGCGAAAGTCGGCATCCTGCGCCGTGAGCTTGGCAATGAGATAATAGGCGTCAATACGTTAGAGCAGCTCAGGCAGGTTGAGGAAATTCTGGTCTAATTTCATAAGACAGCGTATAGGCTTTGATTATAGCTTGACTTTTGGGGGATACCTGAATGACGGAGATAATCAAAGCCTTAATACTTGGCATAGTCGAAGGCGTCACCGAATGGCTGCCGATAAGCAGCACCGGACATATGCTTATTGTTGACGAATTCTTGCGCCTCGACATGCCGGACGGGTTTATGGACCTTTTTCTGGTCCTGGTCCAGCTTGCCGCGATACTCGCGGTCATCGCGCTGTATTGGCGCAAGCTTCTGCCTGTGTCGTTTGAACCCGGAATCAGAGTAAAACCGGAAACGCTCTCGCTTTGGATGAAAATCACCACCGCGTGTCTTCCCGCGGCGGTGATCGGCTTTTTATTTGACGATAAAATAAATGCGCTGTTCTTCAACTACCAGACCGTGGCGGCGGCGCTTATTTTTTACGGCATCCTGTTCATAGTGATTGAGCGTCACCGTCCCGGCACACGAATAGACGCTGTTTCGCAAATAGATTACAAAACAGCGGTTAAAATCGGCCTGTTCCAGGTACTGGCGCTGATACCCGGGACTTCGCGCTCCGGTGCCACGATAATTGGCGCGCTGCTGTTCGGCGCGTCACGAGCCGCGGCGGCTGAGTTTACGTTTTATCTTGCCGTCCCGGTAATGCTGGGGGCGAGCTTGCTCCGATTGTTTAGGTTCGGACGTTCGCTTACCGGCACGGAAATCGTCGTTTTGCTCACCGGCGCGGCAGCGGCGTTTGTTGTGTCGGTTATTGCGATCAAGTTCCTTGTGGGCTATGTGCAGAAGCATGATTTTAGGGTCTTCGGCTGGTACAGGATTGCGCTTGGGGTTATTGTTGCGGGGTATTTTTGGCTAATGTAGGGCACGACATCGCAAACGGTGGTTGCTCATTGCTCCGGCGCGTGCCGCGTAAAGCGCACCTGAAACCGCATCCCGCCTTCGGCGCGCGGCTCGGCATCTACCCTGCCGCCCAGTTCGCGCACTGTGTCCATGACGATTGAAAGCCCAAGCCCGCTGCCGCCCGCCTCGCGCGAACGCGCTTTATCGACACGGTAAAACCGGTCAAAAATATACGGCAGATCCTTCATCGACACGCCGACGCCGGTGTCGTCAACCGTTAAAACGACGCTCTCGCCCTCGCCGTGAAGCCTGACCGACACGCTACCGTCCGGCTTGTTATACTTTATCGCGTTCTCAACAAGGTTAAACACCACCTGGTGGATCGAGTCCTCCGTCGCGAAAACAAGCAGATTCTCCTGCAGCGACGACTCAAGCGCGAGTCCCCGGCTCATCGCGAGCGGTCGGAGGCTCCGCAGCGTGTCGGCGACGGCTTTGTGCATATATACATCCGTATATTCGGTCGGCACGGCGCTGTCCAGCCTTGTCAGCGTCATAAGCTTTTCGGTCGTCCTGGCGAGCCGCTCGGCCTCATCGCCTATATCGCCTACGAATTCCCGCACGGTTTCACGCTCTATATCAATGTTTTGCAAAATACTGTCGCTCAGAAGCCTAATTGACGCCAACGGCGTTTTCAGCTCATGCGACGCGTTTGCCGCGAACCGCCGCCTGATCTCATCCGTTTCGCGCAGACGGTCGGTGAGGCTGTTAAACTCATCGCCCAAAAGCGCGAGTTCGTCATGGCCGCTTAGGGTTATGCGGTAGTTATACTCGCCCTCTCGGACAATTTTGATCGCGTTTAACACGCTTGAAATCCGGCGCATGACCGACCAGATGATAATCGCCACCGCGGCAACCGAAAACACGGCGACGCCCACGGAAATATTTTGCAGCGTGTTTTGCATATTGAGCAAAATCGTGCCCTGCTCCGGGTCCTCGTTATGGACGTACACGGCGCCTATTACCGCGCCGCCGCTGACAACCGGCGCGAACGCGCTGCTTGAGAACACCCCATCCGCAAACCTCGAGTGAAACACAATATTGCCGTTTTTCGCGGTGTCAAGATGCCCAGTCGTTTCGGGAGATATCCCGGCGCGCGCGGCAGGATACAAGACCTCTCCCCCGGCATCGGTGATAATAGCGTACGCGACTCCGGTCACGTCCACGGCGGCCATGACGCTTGACACATGCTCAACGGTCAATATGTCGGCGTTTTCCAGATAAGACACTATTATCGCCGCCTGGCTCTGCACCAGCGCCTGCTTCGAGATGAAGATTATATTGCGGGCCTCTACAAGAAAGAACGTGTTCATCAGTATAAGCACAACGGCGATTACGGCGAAATACGTCATGGCAAATTTTGTCCGGATACTGCTGAAAAAACGCAGCTTTCTCACGCTATGCCTTGATATAGTACCCAACCCCCCATTTTGTCATGATGTGCGCGGGCTCCGCGGGGTTTTCCTCAAGCTTTTCGCGCAGGCGGCGGATATGCACGTCAACCGTTCTGATATCGCCGTGATACTCGTATCCCCACACGATGTTAAGAAGATTCTCCCGTGAGAAAACCCGCCCAGGGTTTTTCGCCAGCAGCTCAAAAACGTCAAACTCCTTCACGGTCAGTTCGACAAGTTCGCCGTTTTTCTCAGCGGCGCGGCGCTCAATATCCAGCGTGATATGCCCAACCGTCAGGACAGAACCGGCGCTGTTGTTTACAAGGGCGGCGCGCCGTAAAAGCGCGCGGACCCGCGCTTTGAGTTCAAGAATATTAAACGGCTTTGTAATATAATCATCCGCGCCGTATTCAAAACCGATGACTTTGTCCATATCCTCGCCGCGCGCGGTCAGCATGATGATCGGGACTGTTGAGAACTCGCGTATCCGCATACACGCTTCCAGCCCGTCAAGCTCCGGCATCATCACGTCGAGAATAATGAGGTCATAGTTCCCTGTTTTCGCAAGTTCGACCGCTTCCAGCCCGTCGTGCCCCGCGTCCACCTGATATCCCTCGTTTTCAAGATTGAATTTTATTCCCTTTACAAGAAGCTTTTCGTCGTCAACAACCAAAATTCTCAACCGCGTTCCACATCCCTTCGCATATGCGCGCTCACCCGTGTTTCGGCCGGGGCGCTACACCGTGATTCTGTCTCTTATCGCGTCAAACCTCGCCTGCCCTATGCCTGAAACGTTCATTATATCCTCGATCCTGGAAAATCCTCCGGTCCTGTCTCTGTACTCGATTATGCGCCCAGCCAGAACATCGCCGATCCCGGTAAGGTCGGTCAGTTCCGCGCGTGAGGCTGTGTTGATGTTTATTATTCTGTGATTGCCGCCTCTCGGCGCGCCGGGGATTGGGTCATCGTCTTGCCCCGGCTCCTGCCCGTTTGCGTACCCCGGCTCCGGCAAAAGGCCATTGGCGTCTGTGTACGGCTCCTCCGCGTGGTCCGGCACAGCCTCGTTATAGACATCCTCCGTTTGCACATCAGGCGATTCGAGCGGCGACTCCGCCTGTGGCAGCGCGGGCGTTTCGATCTGCGCGGGCGGATTGAAACTTGTATCCGCCGCGCGCTGTTCCGGCTGACGCGGCTCAACCGTCACAATATTCACGGAACCGCGCCGGCCCACAAGAAAACCGATTGTGAAAAAGGCGAACGCAAGCGTCAGCCCGATGACAATAAGCTCCTGTTTCCTTAGTTTCATCCCACTTCACCGCCCGTTTGTTTATAGTTGTATATATTTGTATATATTTGGTTCTGTTGATTTTTCCAAACTTTTGGTATATTATAATTGTACCACATCAATCGGGAGATTTATATGGTAAAAAAGAAAATAATAATATTTTTGATGTTAGCGTTGATACTGTCTTCAACGTTCGTCTCGGCGTCGGCCGAACCTGCCGCGGCGCGGGCATCCCTGCTTGTCGAGGTTGAGTCCGGCACGATTTTGCATGAGTATAACATACACACCCCGCTCCCGGCCGACTCGCTCACGAGAATTATGACTCTGCTGCTCGCCGTTTACGCGTATGAAACCGGGCAGGTTGACGCGCATGAGCTTGTCGAAATGACGCAGTACGCATGGTACAACTTGGCCTCGGGAGATTTGAACATCGCCGCCGGTGAGGAGATGACGCTGCTTGACCTCATGTACAGCGCGTTTGTCGGAGGCGCGGCCGAAGCGGCCAATATGATCGCGTATACGGTCTCCGGCGGCATCGACGAGTTTATCGCGAAAATGAACGTACGCGCGTCGGAACTCGGTACGCGCGGCACCAACTTCACAAACACCCACGGCCAGCACGACCCCAGACAGCACACCACCGCACATGACCAATACATAATTTTACGCGAGGCGATGACATTTACGCTTTTTGCCGAAATTGCCGGCACTCACATACACACAATCGGCGCCACAAATCTCTCGGAGCCGCGCCGCCTGGTAAGCACAAACCCGATGCTCAATCCCGGCAGCGTGTACCATTACAGCTACCTGCGCGCGGGCAAGACGAGTTCGACGTATGAGGGCGGGTATTCGTTCGTCTCTTTCGCCGAGATGGGCGATCTATCGCTTATCTGCGTCGTGCTGGGGTCCGACATTCTGCCTCAGCCGGACGGTTCGATGCTGATGCGGAATCTGTCGGAGGCGCGTCGGCTTTTCGACTGGGGATTTTCCGAGTTCGAGTGGCGCGACGTGATCCCGGCCGGTGAACTTGTCACCAACGCGCCTGTCATGCACGGCGCCGGGGCGGATTTTGTGAACCTCCGCCCGGATAGGCCGGTCACGCTGCTGCTGGGCGGAGGCGTTTCTGACGATGAATTTACCAGGACGATCACGCTTTTTTATGATGAGGAGAACCCGCTGATCGCACCGGTCTACGCAGGCGCCGTTATCGGCGAACTGCGCCTGACGCAAGGCGGCGTGTACATAGACACGGTCAATCTCGTGGCGAACACAAACGTTGACCTGCACCGTATGGAGTTTATCAGGATGCAGGTCCACGCCATTTTCTCCAGCACGGCGTTTCGTCTGACTATCGTGGCGCTGATACTACTCGTCGGAGGTTACGCGGCGCTTGTGGTACGGTATAATGTTC
>Ga0123355_10018961_pt1 | contig 10940 bp, 9 predicted proteins | sample TergutEmb28metaG_3_FD_89872 | JGI IMG/M metagenome (GOLD analysis project Ga0123355, IMG submission 89872) | Embiratermes neotenicus P1 segment gut microbial communities from Petit-Saut dam, French Guiana - Emb289 P1 | ecosystem: Host-associated > Arthropoda: Insects > Digestive system > Gut ...
ACCCCAGCTCAAATCACCTGGATTTTCCGTATAGCCATCTAAAATAACTATTTTCGTCATTAATCACTTCTCCTAATCAAACACGCACAAGAAAAGCTTTATACAAATCGGATAAATGGACATTTAGCTTGCCATTGCAGCTGATTTGCTTTAAACCGGATTCATGCATTTCCTGCACCTCTTTTGGGATAATATCATTAAACTTGACCTCAAAATCAACAGCCAAGGGCTTAAAAAAGGTCATCCCATTATATCCGGTCATGTTAATCATCTGCAACATGTAGGTAGACTCATCAATTTTGGAAAAGAACATCTCCACCATTTCGGGCGCATCCGTTTCAAAATTGCGGGGGATAGGCCTTACCTTCCTCATCAGGCCAAGGAAAAGCGTCTTAAATTCATCATATCCCAAATTATAATACAGCGAACCTATCTCCCAGTTTACATACAGATTTCCGTTTTTAACCGCCGCCATAGGCTTGTCCGTTTCCACATGGCCATAGCAGCGTTCCGGTGGACCATAACGGGCTTTCTCTACCTTGGGAAGCATCCCCTTAGCACCGTCTAATAACGCCATCTCGTAATAAGGCTTGTCTAAGAATACCCATTTACGTTCATGAAATTCCGGAAAATCCGATTTAGGCTCAGGCCTCAAATATGCACCTCGAACATCCGTAACATATTCGCCAAGCCTAACGCCAAATAGATTTTCAAGCAGCGTAGGATTATCTGCAAAGCTGTACTTTGAGGCAATGACACAAGCGTTTGTCTTTTCCAACGCAGCGGCAATCTCCGGCTCCACTTGGGAAAGCGCGGGGAGAATAATAAAATCGTAGCCATTGAAATCGCCTACTTTGTCCTTTAGCGCTTCGGCTTCCACAATCGTAAACTGGATATGTGCTTCCTTCAGCATACGGAAAATGCCCCGATACTCGGCGTCAACCCAGTGACGGTTGCCTGTTACTAACATGACTTTAGTCTTTGGTTCAAAATGTCCATAATACTGTTCGTATTTTTCGTGAAAAGCAAAAACTTTACGCACACCTTCAAAATTTTCGTAATCGGTATAATCATCAAAATTTCCTACGATGCACCAATCAAGAAAACCTCCGGCAGCCATATTTCCATACAGTCTGATTTGATTGAGATAATTGGAAACGCCCATAAATCTGTAGGGTAAATCTACAGCATTTATCGCTACGTTTGACGATACCTTATCATCATAGCTGCCTTCAATTAAGCCAACATTGTGCGTACTGTTGTACAACCAGAATGGCAAAGGCCTGTCCACTGCGGAATTGGACTCGTCTCTCACAATATCCACAGCATAAGGCACATAATTACTGACAGCGATATCCGGATTAACCGCCTTAGTCACATCCCGGATTTTACCCAAGATATCGTATACCGTTGTCTTCTGAAACTCCCGGTATTTAATAAAAACCGGATCGTCCTGATTTTCTTCCAACGGCAAGATTTCCTTATACATCTCATAAAAGCGCTTTTTACAATTTTCACACTGGCAGATTCCGATATAATTTCCGCTGTAATCATGGGTAATATATCCGAACATATTAAAGAAGATGCCATCCGCAGGATATTTGCGGATGACTTCTTCAATCGCTTTAAGCGACAGCTTCTGCTGATACTCGCTGTTAATACAGGTGGCCACCGTATCGTGATAACGGACCGGAGAACCATCCCGTGTGCGGACATACCAGTCGTTATGTTTATCATAAAAACTCTCGTGGCCTTTGCTGAAATCGAAACGCACAATGACCCTGATATCATTTGCATGAGCCTTCTTGATGAGTTCCCCCACAAAATCGCTGTTCATATATGGGTTTTGCCATTGAAAATCTGTCAGCGCCGTTGGATGGAATGATGTAATCCCTCCACAGCCTATTTGCATCACATTAGCGTGGAAGCTTTTTATCCATTCTATATGTTTATCAATATCCATTTTTGCGTCTATATCCCGCAAATTATTTTGGATCATGCGGATATTGTTCTTTAGCCACCAGGACACGGCTAATCACTCCCTTATGCCAGATTGATGACAAGCATATTCCAAATACTTAGTTTTGATAACTGCACCACTGCCGTATCCCCTTTTTGAGAGTACGTCACCGGCTCGTCTTCAATACTTGCGGCCACTCCAGTCACTTTTTTGCCTTTTGGAAGACGGATGCTAAACGCTGCATCATGATATGGGGCTATGCCTACAAGCGGCCGTTGTCCAATCCCATTTACCAGATGCACCAGTATCTTATCTCCGTTTTGATAGACGGAAGTCAAAAGCCCTGCCACATTACGCTCCATTTTGAACGGCTCATCTCCACCCATGTAATCCAGGCAATTGCGCATGAGCCAATAATGGTCTTCCAAATGGTAATCTATAATCAAACCACTTAAAGAAAATGCTAATGTAAGGGCTTTTCCTTTCCCTACTTTATTGACCAGCATCATAGGGATATCGGTTTGATCTACAGGAATACTCGCACGCTCCGGCGGCGCCCCTACTGCATCCATTGGTGCAAATGGCGGCACCAGCGTCATAAGCGTTTCCGCCTTATCCGGCTTCATGTACAGCACCCTTTTACGCAGCGGCAAGAAGGTGACTTCCTCAAATCCACGCCGGATTTTTGTGTCCTTAGTTTCGATCCTCAGATAGCTGGCTGTAAGGTCGTGACTTTCGGTGACATCAAGCTTTACGCCCAAAAGTGTGTTTATATCTTCAATCCCGCCGGCTCCGCTTTTTTCAAAGATAACATGGCCGCCGCCGGTCATATATGTTTTAAGCACTTTGACAGTCGCCTTATCCAACACAAAACCATCCGGCACAATCACTACGGCATAATCCTTCATGCGTGTCCCGTCAATATGATGGATATCCATCAGGTCAAATGGATACTGCATATTAGCCATACCATCTACCCAGCCGCCGGCTGGATTGGTACCATTCCACAAAAGTAAGGCCTGGGAAAGCGGCTTTGCATCGACCATTTCGTCTTCGCAAGCAGCAATCATTTGATTGATCTCACGGACACCGGCAAGCAAACGCTTATCAGTCACCGTATCGTTAAACCCTGTGATGGAATGCCATAAGTGCGCGTTGTTGGCCATCACCTGCGCCATCCAGTACATATATTCCGGCTTAGGCATACCTGTATGTCGCCAATCCATACCCGGACATGAGTGTATGATACCAAAGGGGCGTGGATATCCCGGTACGGCGTTGCCAATCTTCATATTGATCAGCGGCTTCCAGATGGAAGGCATATCTTTTACACCTTGAGATAATATGTTTTGCGCCTCAGTACAGATCAGATCCGCAGTGGCGTAACGCTCATCCAGATTGTCAACTAGACCCTCGTGACGCCCTCCCAGATCATATCCCCAATAATAAAGAATAATCGGGACATCCTTACGGACTTTTTTTGCCGCATCATAGATCAGCTTAACATTATCTTTCATACAGCGGGAATGCCAATCCCATCCAAACAAATCAGAATCCTCTGGCAGTGGAGCATTATAAAATTCATGATACTTCTTTTGGCAGCGCTCACAAAAGCAATTGTCCGGATGCGGCGCATTAAAAAAGATACCATCAATATCATATCCTTTAAGCACTTCCTGGATAACAGGAACCGCCAGTTCCTCGTTCCGGTAACCACCATTGATACAGGTGGTCAGTAGCTGAGTCCAAGGTCCCATCCGGTCTTTTCCAAATATTAAAGGTGAACCGTCGCGATTTTTTACAAACCATTCCGGACGCTCCAAATATACAAGATCATCAGTTTTACTAAAATCAAACCGCGCGATCACTTTTATGTCTTTTGCATGGAAAGCATCGATCAACTCTTTCAGCAAATCGCCCTTTTGGGGAAGAAATTCATTAATATGATGGTGTCTTATTTTGCTGGGATACCAAGCATAAATTCCACCTACATTGATTACTACGGCGTTGCCGTAATCATCGACTACCTCTTGGGCTATTTTTTTGGGGTTCATCTTTGGCGTATCCGCTACTTGCAAGTTGTATTGGATGACACGCATGGGGTTTTCCCACCAGTTCTTTTGGCTCATTTCAATTCTCCTCTTATTTCTATTACAGGCTTCCCGCCCTCCAGCATCGCACAAAATGTTTAGGCCCGATCTCACGCAATTCCTGAGGTTGTGAACATTCTGCTTTAGCATGTACACAACGCGAAGCAAAGCGGCAGCCTGGCTCAGGTTCTATAGGGTTACCGACCTCGCCTTCCAGCAAAAAGCGCTCCCTGTTCCTACGGCTAAGGTCAGGAGTGGGGATTGCCGATAAAAGGGCCATGGTATAGGGGTGGTACTGCTTCTCAAATAAATCCTCTTTTGAAGCATATTCTACCACTTGGCCAAGATACATAACGGCTATGTTATTACTGATATGTCGCACTACGCATAAATCATGGGTAATGAACATATATGCAAGCCCCATCTGCTCTTGCAAATCCATAAGCAGGTTAATGATTTGCGCCTGAATGGATACATCCAGGGCAGTCACTGGCTCGTCGCATACAATAAATTTGGGATTAACCGCAAGGGCACGGGCAAGGCCCACACGCTGCCGGCGCCCACCATCAAGTTCGTGAGGATAGGTATTATAATAGCGCTGGGGTAGCCCGCATAAATCCATAAGCTCGTGAATCCGCTCTTTCATAGCAGTGGTACCTTTAACGATTTTTAGTACTTTAAGCGGCTCTGCGATGATATCTCCTATGGATAGCCGCGGATTGAGGGAAGTATAAGGATCCTGAAATATCATCTGTATTTCAGAGCGCATCTTTAGCATTTTCTTTTTATTAAATTTTAGAATGTCTTCCCCGTCGTACAGCACTTCTCCGCCCGTAGCTTCCAAAAGCCGTACGATGGTACGCCCAAGGGTAGATTTGCCGCAGCCGGATTCCCCAACCACACCCAATGTCCCACCTTGGTTTATTGAAATATTAACATCATCCACAGCATGAAGGTTCCTGCCGTCGGGAAGTTTAAAATATTTTTTAAGGTTTTTGGTTTCTATCAACGGCCCCGCCATTTAGGCACCCCCTTCTTCTTTTGGGACACGATCATGTGCCTGAATGCCGATATTATCGTCCGCTGGCCTCTTTTCACCGTCCGTTGCATTATCAAACTGAAAACACTTTATTTTATGATTGCCTATGGAATATAACGAAGGTGTCTCCCTGCGGCATCTATCGCTAGCGTGGCTGCATCTGTCGGCAAACTTACAGCCTTGGGGTAGATCTGTGGGGTCGGGCATAAATCCGGCTATGGGCGTAAGGCGTTTAGCATCTGTAGTAAGATCCGGTATGCTGCCAAAAAGGCCGTTAGTATACGGATGGTTGCGCTCCCGGGTAAACACTTCTTCTACATGCCCGCTTTCTATGACCTCGCCGGCATATACAACGGCCACACTTTCACAAAACTCCGCCACGACGCCTAAATCATGAGTAATAAGTATCATGGAGGTACCAAACTTAGTTTGCAGTTCTTGCATCAATTTCAGTATCTGCGCCTGGATTGTAACGTCAAGGGCCGTCGTAGGCTCGTCAGCAAACAGCAGCTCCGGCTCGGACACCAAGGCCATGGCTATGCCAATGCGCTGCTTCATACCACCGGAAAACTGATGAGGATACTCATGCTTGCGGCTTTTTTGTATCCCTACCATCTCCAGCACTTCATCGACTTTATTATTTTTCTCTTCCCTTGTCATTTTGGGGAAGTGAAGCTCTAACACTTCATAAATCTGATCGCCAACCGGTACAATAGGGTTTAAGCTGCTCATTGGATCCTGAAAGATCATTGATATTCTGGCCCCGCGGATTTTACGCATTTCGCTTTCTTTTGCTTCAATGATATCTATGCCATCATATACAATGCTTCCCTTAGTAATTTTTCCAACACCCGGAGGAAGCAGTTTGAGCACGCTAAGGGCTGTGGTGGTCTTACCTGCGCCTGTCTCTCCCACCAAACCTAACGAATCTCCTCTTTTTAATGTAAGATTCATCCCGTTGAGTGCGAAGACATCCGCATCATCTGTATTATATTCTACATACAGGTCTTTAATGGTCAGTATGTTATCAGCCATGTTACCTGCCCCCTAGTTCTTTGTTCTGGGATCAAGAGCATCCCGCACACCATCACCGACAAAGTTAAGACACATTACCGAAACGGCAATAAATATGCCGGGCATGATACCCAGGTGTGGATAAGCACGAATATTAGCGCGATTTTCTGCCAATATTGTGCCCCACTCCGGTGTTGGCGGCGCAACACCAATACCTAAAAAGCCTAAAGATGCTATCGCTAAAATAGTACCGCCAAGCCCCAAAGTGGCCGAGACCATGACAGGCCCCATACCATTTGGAAGCAAATGTTTAAAAATTATACGAAAAGAACTGGTACCGCAGCATTTAGCCGCTTCTATATACTCCAATTCCCTAAGGTTCATAATAGAGGATCTTACCACACGGGCATAACCCGGAAAAGTGGCTACCGCCAGGGCAAACATCATATTAAATGTCCCCTGCCCCAGTGCAGCTACAATGGCCATAGCCAAAAGCACATTGGGGGTTGCAATAAAAATATCACACAAACGCATGATAATTTCGTCTACCTTGCCGCCGAAGTATCCGGACGCTCCGCCCAGTATAAGCCCTGCGCCCAAACCCATCACTACGACGATTAAACCCAACAAAAGCGAAATCCTGCCGCCAAAGATCATACGGGCAAACAAATCTCTGCCAAACTGATCCGTACCAAAAATATGACCCGCAGAGCCCGGGGGCAAAAAGCGGTTTGGCATATCCATCCTATAAACCAGCGACGGATCGATGAATAATGGAGCAGCAAGGCTTGCAAGCATCATCAATAGGATAATGCCCAAGCCAACCATCGCAAGTTTGTTCTTTTTGAAGCGAAATGTCACAAGCCCCAGTTGAGAGCGGGCGACAACTTTCTTTTTGCTTTTTTCAGGCTTTACAGCTTCACTCATAAAGCTCATCCCTTCGTTAGCAGCCTAACTAAATTTGACACGTGGATCAATGAGGGCAAATGTCAAGTCCACCAATAAATTTACAAAACCTACAAATGCCGCCACAATGATTAAAACACCAAGTACAACAGGTATGTCACGCATTCTTACAGCGTTTAAAAGCAAAGTAGCAACACCGGGAATAGAAAACACCGTTTCAGTTACCACTGCGCCGCTTATAATGCCCGCTAATTGACCGCCTACAGAGTTTGCCACCGGCAGCATACCATTTCTTAAGACATGCCTGTATATAATACGATTTTCGCTTGCACCTTTTGCACGGGCAGTGCGTACATAGTCTAGCTTGTTTACATCCAGCATAGAAGTACGGGTCAAGCGTACCATTCCGCCAAGCCCTGCCGCTGCCAGTGCAATAGAGGGCAGGACAAAATGCCTTAAGGAATCGGCGCCTGTCGCAGGAAACCAGCCAAGTACTAGGCTAAACAATACCTGCGTCATAAGTCCAAACCAAAATGTAGGTATGGCCATAAACAACATGGCCCACACTAATGTGGAATAGTCATATAAGCTGTTTTGGCGTACCGCTGCCGCAATCCCCAAAGGTACACCCAAAAAAGTAACGATCCCCATGGCAAGGAAACCTAAAATAAATGTATTGGGAAGGCGAGAAACAAACTCCTCCAACACATCAAAACCATGAAACCATGAAAAGCCGAAATCGCCCCGTACAACGCCGGCCATGTATCTGAGATACTGCACTATAATAGGGTCATTCAGCCCCATCTCCTCGCGCAGTTCCTCAATCAAATCCGGATGCGCATCACCCAAAATCAAAGAGGCTGCATCACCGGGGGCAAGGCTCATGATTACAAAAATAAATAACGAGATGCCTACTACAACAGGTATAAGCATCAGTATACGCTTGCAGGAATATTTCAATAGAACCACATGATACCTCCTGACTTGTTGCTATTTAGGGGGTGTCATTAAAATTCGCAATGCGAATTTTAATGACACCCCCTAAAAGAGGGATTACGCCGGCAAATTAGTTGTCGCTTTTAATTGCCGGCGTAATATCTAAAATTTTAATTGACCAAATTAATCGACCCAGTACCAGTCTGTAAAATAGAACTTGGCAAACAGCGGATGCGCATGTACGCCGCCAAGACGGCTGGAGTTCCATGCAACGGCGCTTGGCGCATAGTACAAGGAAAGTGCAAGTGCATCTTGGTTGATTTTTTCAACGACGTCACGGAAGATCGCAGCTCTTTCGGCAGGATCTATGACTATCCGAGATAAATCTAGGAGGTCATCCATTTCATCGGTAAAATGACCAGCATCAAAATGGCCTGGTGTATAATGTGCAGAGTGCCACATGTGATATATACCATCGCCATCCATTACAGATACGGCATTTGAACGTATACTCGCATGATATTCGCCTGCTTGACCCATGGCGTTAAATGAAGGCGCATCGACTTGTGATACTCTGGTGTTAATGCCCATTTCAATGAGCTGACCTTGGAATATCTGCAGAGCGGAATCATCAGGCGTACCTGCAATGACTTTCAAATGAAACTCTTCGCCGGCATAACCTGATAGCTCCAGATAGTGCCTTGCCAAATCCTGATCAAAGGGGAAGCGTGTATATGTGCCTGGCGCAGGAGACCCTGTAAAGTGATGCGGAATCTGCATCCAAGCAGGAGAGGCTGTACCTTCAAAAGCGCCTAAAATGATGTCATCCCTGTTGGCCATGTGTTGTAAAAATCTACGGAAATAGAAATTGGATGCGGGACCGCTAACCAAATTAAATCTTAATGTGCCGGAACCTGCGCTGTCCACAAAATCAACATCTAGGTGAGGTACATCAAGCCTTGCAAGCAAGCTGGTACTTCCGCGGATCAACACATCGATATCCCCTGCTTCAAGGGCAATCATTTGTGTATTTGCGTCCGGAATAACTCTAAATATGATGTTTTCGATTTCAGGCACTCCGCCCCAGTAATTTTCGTTGCGGACGAGATAGATGCTATCGCCCGGTACGCGTTCTACAAATTTATAAGGGCCGGTGCCTATCGGATGCTCGTTAAGCGCATCTTCGCCGATTTCGTCAAATAACTGTCTGGATACAACCAGTGCAAAACGATTGGCAAGCCCATTGATAAACGGCGCATATGGTGCAGTTAAAAAGACCGTTACCTCCCATTCGCCCGTCACTTCGGCACGATCGAAGTTGGCAAGCTGAGCGATACCTTGGCGTGAAGGCGCCGCTTCATTTAAGGTCCAAGCTACGTCTTCGGCAATCATTTTATATCCATTGTGAAAATAAACGTCATCGCGTATGTAGAGCCTTAGATACATACCATTTTCCGCAATATGCCAGTCATGAGCCAGCATTGGAAGGATTTCACCGTCTGCTGTCATGCGCACAATTGGATCAAAGACATTATGTTGTATCGGTACTGTATCCATACTGGTGTTCAGTGTAGAGTGGAATGGAAAAAGCGTCACAGGTTCTACCGGTGAAGCCACTACCACAGTGTCTCTACCGGAAACGCTTGCATCTGCCTCGTCATTTCCGGCGGCTGGTGCTGGCGCTGCTGCTTCTGTAGTGCCTCCTTGAGCCGCAGGGGCAGGGGCAACTGCTCCGCCTCCGGCTGGCTGATTGGCACATGCCACCAGTACCATCACCACAAGCAGTAAAGCAATAACATTCTTCATTTTCATCATTTTCCTCCTTTTGAAATCATGAAATCAATTTTTGAAATTGTATACATTTTAACTTTTGCATACGATTCCCGCAAGATAAAAATATAACTAAAAATCGCCGTAATTTTCAGGATACTTGCACAAAACCCCCAAAAACATCTTGATTCTAAAACCATACTTTAGATAGAATCCAATTATTTCTTAGCATATCATAACAATAAATGTTGATGTTGCTCCTACATCTTGTCATCTTAGCGTTTAAATTCCAACACACTAAAAACATTATCGATAAAGAAATTGTATACAATTACTTTCTTTGATGAATTATGGCAATAAAAAATTTAAGGCCGAAGAAAAATTCTTCGGCCTTAGTGGTTTACTTTTTTCTTTGCGCTATCTTTTTTTCTACCCAAGCTACATCCTCTTCCTCCATTATTGCTTCGGTTTTATTAATCAGATCATCCAGTCCATTTATATGACTGCCAGCATTGTCAGATTTCAATTTTAACAGATCATACAGTTTGTCTTTTTGCACCATTTTTAATTCTGCATTAGTAGCCATAATGTCACCTCCCTTCTTTTCGCTTTATTTCCCTGTATGCCCAAATCCACCCTCTCCACGTATGCTTTCGGGGAGGCTTTTAGCTTCTGTAAACGCTACTATAGCCACCGGGCATATGACCATCTGAGCAATACGATCCCCTCGGCAAACCACAAAAGGCGCTTCGCCCCAGTTGATAAGAATCACTTTAAGCTCCCCCCGATAATCAGCGTCTACCGTAGCAGGCGCATTGGGTATCCCTATGCCATAACGCAAGGCCAGACCGCTGCGTGGGCGTATCTGAGCTTCATAGCCATGTGGGATGGCTATTTTTATGCCCACTGAGATAAGTTTGCGTTCCCCCGGCGCTATAACTATTTCTGAATGGACATTAGCATATAAATCCAGGCCAGAGGATGACGGTGTAGCCCGAGTCGGCAACGGAAGATCGTTAGCATCCTCAGTACGCACGATTAAAAAATCACCGGATTTAGACATTGATCTCAAACTCCGTATTGCCTACCAAAGCCAAACTCATCTGATCCATCCTAAATACCTTTTCATACAAGCTATAAAAGCCATCCAAATCCACTTCATCTATCTTTTGAATCAACTCATCCGCTGTAACCACTCTATTTAGCATCAATAAATTACGCCCGA
>Ga0123355_10018962_pt1 | contig 10940 bp, 4 predicted proteins | sample TergutEmb28metaG_3_FD_89872 | JGI IMG/M metagenome (GOLD analysis project Ga0123355, IMG submission 89872) | Embiratermes neotenicus P1 segment gut microbial communities from Petit-Saut dam, French Guiana - Emb289 P1 | ecosystem: Host-associated > Arthropoda: Insects > Digestive system > Gut ...
CTGAGATACAGAAAAAAAAAATATTGTCTGTAAAATTTGTACAGGGCCGTGTAGCGAACTCGAATCGCCAGCGTTTTTCTTTAAACTAGTCAAAAGTATAGAATATGGAGACAGAACAGAAGGAAAGCGCCGGAATCGTCACGCTCTTCAGGCATTCCCTAACTTGTTTTACCAATAGACCACTTCTGCGTAATTTGTTCTCTATAATCGCGGTGTGGATTGTGATGTTACCGTTTTCAAACCAGGGCCTGTAGACCGGCATTCCTAGCTAAGATATTTGGTGTCATTTATTCCTTTTATCCTTGTTCTTGTATAATAGATCCGAAGGGGCCACATCTACCTTTTATCAATATTCTTCTCAACTTATTCTTCATAGACAGCCTAACCTTATTACCGTGCAACGGACGCAAAAGTTGTAAAGCAGAAATATGACCGCTCAGCCTTACAGTATTGTTTCTCGTCGTCAAGGTGTATGCGCTAAAAGAAACAGTTTTGGCGCCTCTAATCGAGCGGTGTTTTACCCTCTGACCTGGCGTTTCGCTTAGTGACAGTGACGGAATAGAATGGCCACGAAATTACAGCGCCTTGAAAGGTTGTGTGAGAACAGGTGATCGGGGTGGACAGAGTGAAACTACGAGATTATTTAAACACGTAACAATGATACTTGTACGTACTTTAATGATACTGTTAAAGTAATTAATTTTACTGTTATAAAAGAAATATATTTTTAATGGCAATGAATAGACAAGAGAGTTTTAATTTGTACAACATTGTGATGCTGTTTGTACACGTCCTCGACAGATAAGCGCATTTTATAGTATTGAAAGGTCAGGCGGCGATGGATTTAGGTGGCTTTGTTACTCTCAGACACCAAGAAAGAGATGGCAGACGTTTGCTCCACTTACCACGCCTTCAGTCTTCGCACACGTCTCTGATGTCGTGAGGTCCATGTGCCCAGAGTTCCATCCAGATCCTGCTCGCAAGCTGTCAGCAAACCTGTATGACATATACCATTGCTGTGTATACAGTGAAAAACTCCTGATAATGGACAGTGGAACTGTCCGAAACATGTAGAATTTTATTGCAAAAATAAATTTGGGAAATTACTTCATCTAGTTGGTTTTGTTATAAGAATTTATCACGAGGCACGGCCACCTGAACGTCAAATTTGTCTTCTACATGTTTCAAACATCATGTGTTCATCATCAGGAAGACCACTTGTACTTGCAGTTTGTTATGGTATGTTTGTGGTGTATTTATGTAAACAGTCTAGCAGGTGGAAAGATGTGCTTGATATGCATGGAAAACATACCATGCATGTACCAATGGTCTTCCTGATGAAGAACACATGATGTTCGAAACATGTAGAAGACACCAAGGATTGGATTAAACCATTAATTTAAAAAGTGTGCATTTTGTTGGTTCAGGTTACATAATCATTAATTTGTACCACACTACACGGCGTCACATGCCGAAAGACAATCATCATATTCACCACTCTGAGAACGGATTTTCTTTATTGCCAACCCATACTGACAGGCTGTGGGTCCCACCAATCACCGTAGCCAGTAAGAGAGGGTTAAAGCGCAGAGACGTGAACCAGACTACTCACCTCAATCTATTTCCAAGGTTAAGAATGAGTAGAGCTCTACTTACACCCTGCCACATGCCTTCACTTACCACGTACCTTAAAAAACGGCCTGTCTCTCTTCTCATCTTGCCCTGTAGCCCCGCACCTTCGCTTCATCAAACTAACACTGTGTACTCTGAGCTACGTTACCGACGTCATCGTTAAAGAAAAACCATAAATAAATAAACATAAATGGATCGAACAAAGACGGCTTGTTGCAGCCGCGCTGCAGAGTTGCAGATACGCGCGGCTGGCCGCGTGATTATGCCTGGTTCACGTAAAAGCAGTTTGATGCTTGAGGAAGCGCGTGCATTAACATGTAATGGAGGCTCTTTGAAGTGCTGCAGGCGCTTGATTGCTCTTTATTGGGCTGGTCGCACACTGTAACAAGTTCTCTCTGTAGGAATACTCACGTTGTACAAAGGATTCATTGATATTGTTCACATGTCTGTGGCCTTGATAGTCATTGTTGTCTATGTTTGCATTGTTACAGAGCTGATCTCTCTGGAGATATAGCACTGCATAGAGCACGGAGAGGAAAAGTAAATGACTTAATGAGGGGGAAATCCATTGTTACAAATTTGAGATGAAGTATGGAGAAGGATGTGAAAAGATGGAACAAGAAAATGGAAGGAATGAGAAATAGAAAATAACAGTAATAAAACTAAGAATGATTATAAGACAAGATGATCGTCGTGGTGGTCGTGATGATGATGACAATAACAACAGTAATCCTTGTCAACCTAAGGCTTGCTGTTCTGAGGTTATGTATATAATCAGGTATTTGTTCATAGGAGCAGAAGGTGGCAACATAGATGTGCTTTCTTCGGTATTAGATTGCGTGCGTTTGTTGTAAAACAGTCGTACGTAGCAACTAGATCAGTACATATCGTTATTGTCACTGTATGGCTGGTTGCCGATCCCAGTGACGGCGCGGACTAAAGGCGTCGGTCTGCGGCTGCTCGCTTGCTGGGATTGCGGGTTCGAATCCTGCCGAAGAACATGTATGTCTGTCTGTTGTGAGTGTTGAGTGTTGTCAGATAGAGGTTTCTGCGACGAGCCGATCACTCGTCCAGAGGGTCATACCGAGTGTGGTGTGTCTGAGTGTGATCGTGAAGCCTCGATAGTGAGGAGGCCTTGGCCAACTGGGGGCTGTTGCGGCATTGAAAAACGGCTGGCAGTCTGGCCGGAGTTTCTGAAGATTCTCAGTTGAAGTGTTTCTGACAATTTGTGTTCTTAACACTTCCCGTTGAACTTCGACGGGCTGTAGAATGATGATGATGATGATAATAATAATAATAATAATAATAATAATACATTTTAAAAAATGTAAAAGAGTCAGGGGGTAAAGTCGACTTCTCACCTTCATTTATTTCCAAGGTTAAGAATGAGTGGAGAGTTACCTCCAGTCCCCATCGTTTCTACGCTTTCATGGTGTGGACAAGGAAACCCCACTTTTTAACCTTTTTCTTCTCCTCCCTCAACACTGCAGACGGTTGTAGACCTTGGCTTCCAGCATGATCCTTTTCCATTCCTTCTGGTCTGTGGCCACTGTTTGCCAATTTCCAATTCCCATTACCGTGAGGTCATCTTCAACCTTACCAACCCATCTCTACCGTGGTCTCCCTCTTTTCCTTATTCCTTCCTTTCTGGTAGTCAGTGCTTATTTTGGCACCTTTTTCACCTTTACTTCATGCAAAGGAGAAGACAATATGGTGATAGAGTACAAGAATTGTGCCCTGCCTACCGTTAGGGAACATTAGCTTCTGAAGATGGACTGTGCTGCGTGTAGTTAGTTGTTAGTTAGTTAGTTGGTTAGTTGATAATTAGTTGGTTAGTTGTTAGTTGGTTAGTGATTTGTTAGTTTATTAGTTGTTAGTTGGTTAGTTGTTAGTTGGTTGTTAGTTGTTAGTTTGTTAGTTGTTAGTTAGTTGTTAGTTGGTTAGTGAGTTGTTAGTTGATTAGTTGTTAGTTAGTTGGTTAGTTGTTAGTTGGTTGGATGGTTGTTAGTTGTTAATTGTTAGTTTTTAGTTAGCTAGTTATTTGTTAGTTGGTTGTTAGTTGTTAGTTAGTTAGTGAGTTGTTAGTTGGTTGATTAGTTCTTAGTTAGTTGGTTAGTTGTTAGTTAGTTAGTTAGTTGTTAGTTGGTTTGTTAGTTATTACATTACGGAAGCTCCTGGCTGTATTCTCTATCATGGTTTTCTTTCTGTTTCATTTCCCATGTGGCTGTAAGAATTTGCTGCCGGCTCATGCAGTGTGCGAGCAACCCTGCTGTCTCAAGACGCTTCGCACGTCGCCATTACGTTAATGAAGAACGGCTATGCGGCGCTGGCAGAGCCCTCCTGACGCGACGCTCAACAGGTAGGGCATACCGGTACTCTCTGTGATTGCATCCCGAGGCGAGAGAGTTGCTGCCTTCAAAGGAACCCATCTCATGCGATTTACTTACATCTCTTAGTAATGCGCTCACGGTGTTTTGTTGTCTGGTAAGACGTCTTATAAGACTCGCTTGTAAGACGTAACAAGAATATTTCTGTAAGCTGAACTCACTTGAATCTCCTCGCGCTTCTTCTCGGGTGAAGTCGTATCCGCCTTTTGTGTGTTTCTTGGTTAGGGGATGAGCTAGAAATTGTGAAATAAATCAGTATTTTCTTTAAATACCGCGAAAGTTTTCCACCTATCCCTCTAAATATTGCGGGAATATTTATAAAAAGCTTCGTTTCTGTCCTTTAACAAAACGGAATGGTGTGGCTTTCAAGTGGGGAAGCGCTGAGTACTGCGGCAAAAAGAGAAAATATTGCTTGTTTTCACAGATAATGATAAAGCCCGTTTTTTTTTTACTTTTTTGATGAAAAAAATTACTGATGAACCTGTCATACTTATGAGATTGTATCAACAATTAATCACTTTGAACGCCAGCACGCAGGGCTCCCCCTCCTCCCCAAAAAATTACACACAAACTTTTTGCTTCTTTCACATTAAATTTTCATAACCTGTTTTCCAGTAATTGAACTGGGCTTCCTCTGTCACCTTTTGGTTTGTGAACGTTTCCGTAGGTAAGGATTCCTTGGGATAGGAAAAATTAGTTTAGCGGATTTTTTCCTACGGAAGGGAGTTCGTGTGACACTATTCTAGCCTAACAGGCGAAAATTATTTATTCCGAAGCTGCAGCCAGCACGTTTTTCCGAAAATTCGGTATATTGTCCGTGCATTTTGGAGAATTTTACTATTTGTGTCCAACAAGCGCAAAATATATATTAACAATATCTGTTTCTTGTAGCACTGCTACATGTTTAGATGTTTACGTATCATTCTTAGAGAGTTTCTTATTATGTGTTCAGTGTTTGACATACAGGTGACCGTGCATCGTGATAAGTTCTTACAATAAAACCAACTAGATGCATTAATTCCTCAAATTTATTTTTGGAATAAAAGTGTACATGTTTCAGACAGTTCCTCTGTCCACCATCAGGAGTTTTTCACTGTACACACAGCAATGGCATATGACATATACCATTGCTGTGTGTACAGTACAAAACTCCTGATGATGGACAGAGGAACTGTCCGAAACATGTAGAGTTTTATTCCAAAAATAAATTTGTGAAATAAGTGCATCTAGTTGGTTTTATTATGAGAATGAATCAAATGATCACATTACAGTCCCGGTGTGGCCCAGAGGGTGGGTACAGATATAGCTCTACTCTTCCATGACCGCGGCACTAGAACGGGGCGAGTGGTCAGCAGCACGCCCCGACCGCACTTTAACCCCGGGAAAGACCCGGTACCCATTTTACAGGAGGCTGGGTGGACCTCAGAGCCGGTCTGGTCGGGCGGAAAATCTCGTCCCTACCGGGATTCGATCCCGGACCGTCCAGCTCGTAGTCAGTCGCTATACCGACTGAGCTACCGGGCCTACGTTATTAGAGTGTAGCAGTGCTAAATGAAACATATATTGTTAATATATATTATGCATTTGTTGGACAAATATAGTAAAGTTCGGTGTATTGTGTTCGTACCAGAAGTCAGTATTCTTCAACATTAATTTTACTGACTATTTCGACCTTAATAAATCAGGTATTACGTCCCTCCACACAGACTGTATGACCTGTAGTGCACAGGTACATGCAGCTTCTTGTTCTTCCACTTTATCACATTGCCATGTGGCCAGCTGTGTTAGTTATGTTAACGGTGGTAAAAAAGGTAAATCAGTCCCGTTACAGACCCGAGTTGCCCAGAGTGTTCCAGGAAGTTAAGGTTCCCAGATTATGTGGCAATGGCCCAGAATGATGGTAAGCCTTACGCACCGGTCGTTTTTACCCCCAGGAAACACTCCTGGTGCTCATTTCTGTTACAGACTGATTCGACCCCAGGGCCATAGTGCGATCGGTAGGATTATGTCAATGAAAAATTCCAATGGCACCATCTGGAATCGAACCAGCGACCTTCCGATTTGTAGCGCAGCTACCGCGGTCCCCAACTAACAGTGGATATTAGGGAATATCGAATAGCGTTATACCTCAGAGTAGGCCACCACCTTTGAACATTTCTATCTCCTTTCAAATTCGGTATTCACAGTCGTTATGCCATTCAACACTGTATAATGGATTTATTCAGTTGACAAATCGTTGTTAAATAAATAAACGTGTAGACAGTTTTTTTACCTCGTCTTGAAAAACGAGTGAAAATGAGCCATTAATCACAGTAAGTGTAAAGAAGAGTTAAAATAATAGGCAGTGGAGCCTCAAACCCAGCCACAGATCTGTGTTGATACTAGACACGTAAACACGATGCTGCCCCATTTCCGTCAGCGCCACGAGTCATTACACTCCGGGCGTCATTATCCACCCTGCGTCACCCCTAGACATTGAAAGAAGTGCGCCTCCTGTGTACAGTCATCTTTCTTTACGGTGACCGCTAATGCGCACAAACCTTAGTCCAGGTTACTCTTATCTCGGGGGGGGGGGTTGAATTAATTTCGTGACGGTGGCGTACATGAGAGGTCGAACCGTACTTGGTGGAGTCCATTTTCTGGTACATGATGTGTACGTGGACAAGTTTCCTGTTACCTGATACGTGATATGTCCCAAGAAATTTATCAAGCCCACACCACAGACGTTCGCTTTAGTGCCTTGGCGGCTAACAAACTGAAAGGAGATTAATCACTCTTAGTAGACGAAGAGTTAAATGTAGCAGGATATAATATTTAAGAAAGAGAAAACATGCTGGAGAAAGCTGCATAATGACAGCCTTTAGAATTGTTACATTCTAGTCATTTACTTTACATTGTTAAGGCAATTAATTAAAGGAGGATTAAATCTTGTAGATTTGTAAGACGCATAAGGAGCGTTAGAAATGTGAGCAACATTACAGCGCAAAACTCGAGGAAGGAGATCACTTGGAATTGGCTTACCTAGGTGTATATTGGAGGATAATATTAAAGTTGGTCTTTGGGAAACATGAGATGAGATTTTGAACTGGGTTTAATTGAGTCAGAATAGGGTCCAATTACGGAGTTTTGTGAACGCGGTAATTTTGTCTTAAGTTCAGTAAATGTGAGTAATTTCTTTACAAGCTGAGCGAATAGTGACTTCTCATGAAGTAACCTAAACTGTGATGTTTGCTAGTTGTGAGCCGTGAAGCGATGCCGACATTCCAGTGAGCAGTTGGGGATATATTGCAAGACTGTAATGGAATTTGGAGATGTTAGCTGAAGACGTTTACTTATTTAGAAACCAAACAACCCTGCAGGGCGTTAACTACCCTATACATAATAGATGTACCCTTATCTTGAAAGTAATGGCGATGTTATTGCAACTAATGGACCATAGCTGTTATGTATGCTGTCCTGTATTAATTAATCCACTCTGCTTGATTAGCGCTCCTGTCGGCGAATATACACACTAGACATGGCCCCCTGTGATGCTGCTGTTTGGATACCTGGGGCAGTACTCAAGTTCTCTGACTCTTTGTCTGTAACTCAAAGGAACGAATGTTTATGTCTTGAGCAAAGGGTGTTTCCACGAGGCAAGGATTTAAGTACGCCCTGATTTGCTTAATGGAGTGTATGTGATTCCTCTGTAATGCGTCAGAGAGGTTCGTCTGACACCCGCAGGTTACTGACAGAAAATTAAACAATGTGTTGGTTGGTCTAATTGTTGTTTTTTTAACAACTTGAACTCCACGAATGGGAAATATATTCCTCAGACTTCGTAGCAATTTTCGCAGTTCAGCTACCTATATATTTCATGGCCCTTTTACATCTTCGCGGTAGCACAGTGGTTAAGGTGCTGTGCTACAAATCGGAAGGTCGCTGGTTCGATCCCAGCTGATGTCAGTGAATTTTTCATTGACATAAAATCCTTCCGATCGAATCAACCTCTAACAGAAATGAGTACCAGGAGTATTTCCTGGGGGTAAAGGCGGCCAGTGCGTAAGGCTGACAACCTTACAACCATCCTGTGCCGTTGTCACGAAATCTGGGAACCTTAACTTCCTAAGAACCCTCTGGGCCTGTCCAGGCCTGCAATGGGACTGCTTTACCTTTACCTTTTACGTCTTAGGGTAGATCGCGAAATTGTGAAAAGCGACTGTTAACTTCTTCATGTTTATCTCTCCGTCCGCATTGGACAGTTGGTTCCCATTGGATGGATTTGTATTAAATTTGATATTTGAGTATTTTTCAAGACATCTGTCGAGAAAATTTAATTTTCATCAAAATCTGGCAAGAAAAGCGGGCACTTTACCTGCAGACCGATATCTCGCCCAGTCCTCGTTAGGATATGACAAATGTTGCAATTGGAATTTGTAGAGAAAATCAAAATATACATTTTATGTTCAATAATTTTTTTTTAAAGTCGTACTCTTTGTGATATAATGTGGAAAATAATACTATAGAATCCGAATAACCACAAATGGCAATACGACGCATGCGCGTTACATGCTGGATACGTGAGGATACAAATACACAATCAGCACATGCAATACTATTTGCTTTTCCACTGCAACAATGGTTTGCCCACGAACGCGCCTCAAGTGTTACGTTCTACGTACCATTCGTGTCTGGTAATGTGTTACAGACGTCAAAGTGCTCTATTTCACAGATCATGCAGCCGCAGTGCTGTAACGGTAAAGCCATCCCATTACAGGCCTGGACAGGCCCTGAGGGTTCCAGAAGATTGAGTCTCCAGATTACAAGACAATTGGCACATGAATGTGGTAAGGTTGTCAGCCTTACGCACCGGCCGCCTTTACCCCCAGGAAATACTTCTGGTACTCATTTCTGTTAGAGACTGAGTCAACGCCAGGGCCATAGTGAGGCAGGAAGGATTATGTCAATGAAAAATTCCAATGACACCATCGGGAATCGAACCCGCGACCTTCCGGCTTGTAGCGCAGTGCCTCAATGCAGTGCTGTAAGACCGCGTCAAAATAAGAAAACTTAAGTTCCATCAAAACGAAAGTAATTTTAATTCAAACTGACTGCATACTACATGTTTCGGCATTGTATATTTTCCTTGCACAGGGTGTAGCTCATCACCAAGCAGGACATTAAATTTTACAGTTCACGTTTTCACAGTATTCATGATTTCAGACTTCCTCCGTGGTATAAATGAGTTCTTAGCTCATCTGGGATGTTACGCAGCCTTTATTTATAGTTCTTTACCGACGTTTCGGGACAGCCTGTCGGTCCCATTTGCAAGAGTCTAGCAGTCTTCAAAGGTCAATCAACGAGGACTGCTCGACTCTTGAAGATGTGACCTTTAGGCTGTCCCGAAACGTCGGTGAATAACTACCAATCAGCGCTGGTAACATCCCAGAAGCACAAAGACCTCATCACAATGTCACAATAATACATGCTTATATTAGTCCGTGTATGAAAACCAACTTGATGCACTGTTTATCCTCAGTTTATTTCGTCAATCAACCTCTACATGTTTCGGGCATATTTCTAGTCCATCATCAGGAGGTATATACTGTGTATATATAACTGGTTAAAAAAAATTTAAAGTGATCCCGTTACACGCCCGGTGTGGCCCAAAGGGTGGATAGAGGTATAGCTCTACTCTTCCATGACCGCGGCATTAGAAGGGGGTGAGTGGTCAGCAACACGCCCCGGCCGCACTTTACCCCCGGGAAAGACCCGTTACCTATTTTACAGGAGGCTGGGTGGGCCACAGGGCCGGTCTGGACGGGCGGAAAATCTCGTCCCTACCTGGATTCGATCCCGGACCGTTCAGCCCCTAGTCAGTCACTATACCGACTGAGCTACCGGGCCCACATACAACAATTGGTACTTGTATATACACAGTATACCTCCTGATGATGCGCTACAGATATGTCCTAAACATGTAAAGGTTGACTGAAGAAATGAACTGACGATAAATTGTGCATCAAGTTGGTTTCTCATTACACTGATGTATCGAGATGCTCGGGCAACTAAACATTAAAAAAACATTAAAAAAGCTCACATTCATGTCATTTGTGATACTTCTTGTGGTTTGTTTAACGACTGTCAGTATCTGTGGCTACGTGCCAACTATTGGCGAACTGGGAAGAATTTTCAAAGAATTCGTCGTGGCTGATTTGAAGTAGCCTACTATACTGATGTATCTGGACAGGCTACGGAATATTGCGAACTTCAGTTAGGTTAGTCGACGTCCTAGCCGGGAGTCGAACTGGGTAACTCCCGAACAGAAATCTTCGAGCTCTGTGGCTGCACTGGCCTGGTTGGCACGTCGCCGACACACCGTCTGCTTTTATGTACAGAGTGGCGCAAAAGTCACTCGGCCCTTATGCTTAACAACAGAGGGACGGACATACGACAGTTTCTTGTTGCGATGTTGGTCACAGTGGGCAGTGTCCCTGAAACACTTAGACAATAGACCGATGCAGAAGGAAGACACTTCGAGCGCTTCAAATGTTTATCACGTAAAAGGTATAAGTATTTTGTCACTAAAATTCGATTTACACGTTCCTCCTTAGGGTCGTGTACCTTTGACCCATCCTATATAATATAATTACGTATTGTGCGAATCCGTGTAGTATGTAAATATACAGAGTGGCGTAAAGGTACAGAGTGGGGCAAAGATACAGAGTGGCGCAAAGATACAGAGTGGCACAAAGATACAGAGTGGCGCAAAGATACAGAGTGGCGCAAAGATACAGAGTGGCGCAAAGATACAGAGTGGCGCAAAGATACAGAGTGGAGCAAAGATACAGAGTGGCGCAAAGATACAGAGTGGCGCAAAGATACAGAGTGGCGCAAAGATACAGAGTGGCGCAAAGATACAGAGTGGCGCAAAGATACAGA